>OBZP01000235.1_pt1 | contig 13707 bp, 9 predicted proteins | sample 1476991 | NCBI WGS metagenome assembly OBZP01 (sample SAMEA2580255, study PRJEB22360) | human gut metagenome | biome: human gut; feature: human-associated habitat; material: faeces | place: Denmark | collected 2008/2010 | reverse complement strand
CAAGCGCCAGCTTCTTCTTAATCAGCCTGTGGCTGTTAATGAGAAAATCGTAACCTGATGAACGAATAAAGGGAGCGAAAGCTCCCTTTATTATTGTTAGCAAAGTGTGCTTCGTTCATGCCTGAAAAATCATGAAAATTCAATATATTGCAGTAGTGTAGGCATGATAAAGCGCGCCAGCGTCGCATCAGGCAAAGACAAATCGCACCTGACTTACCTTTTTCTCCCCCCCAGCAAACTCCCCAACATCCCACGCACAATCTGATTCGTCACCTGGCGGGCGGCGCTTTTCGCCATTGTTTGCACCACACCATCTTTCTTCCCGCCGCGTGGTCCGGTAGTGCCAAACAAAATATCCTTCAATCCACCGAGAATACCGTCATCCACCGCCACCTCTTTCCCTTTCGCGGGAGGATTATTTTGCTGCTCGGTACTGGCCTGAAAGCCTTTTTGCAACATCTCATAGGCGGATTCCCGGTCCACGTCATCCTCGTACTTACCATACACTGGAGAGTGATTAATCAAGCCATTACGCTCATCTTCCGTCACCGGCCCCATTCGTGAACAGGGGGCAATCACCATCGCCCGTTCCACCACTGAAGGGCTTCCTTTCGCATCGAGAAACGAGATTAACGCCTCGCCGGTCCCCAGTTCCTGGATTGCCTTTTCGGTATCAAACGCCGGATTGGCCCGCATGGTTTGCGCCGCAGCTTTTACTGCTTTCTGATCTTTGGGCGTAAAAGCCCGTAAAGCGTGTTGAACGCGATTACCTAGCTGCCCGAGCACATTATCCGGAATATCTGACGGGTTTTGCGAAACGAACCAGACGCCCACGCCTTTTGAGCGAATAAGCCTTATCACCTGCTCAATCTTATCCAGTAGTACCTGTGGCGCATCGTTAAACAGCAGATGTGCTTCGTCGAAGAAAAACACCAGTTTAGGTTTCTCCAGATCGCCCGCTTCAGGCAATTGTTCATACAATTCTGAAAGCATCCACAGCAGGCTGGCGGCGTACAGTTTCGGCATCTGATAAAGCTTCTCGGCGCTGAGGATATTGATAACGCCTTTACCGTTGGTATCGGTACGCATCCAGTCTTTGATATCCAGCATCGGCTCACCAAAGAAGTGTGCTGCGCCTTGCTGTTCCAGCGATAACAGCCCGCGCTGGATGGCACCAACCGATGCGCTACTGATATTACCGTACTGATTCTGGAAGGATTTGGCGTTATCGCCGATGTACTGGGTAATCGCCCGCAAATCTTTAAAGTCGAGCAGCAACAATCCCTGATCGTCCGCAATGCGGAAGATAATATTCAGCACGCCAGATTGCACATCGTTGAGATTCAACAGTCGCGCCAGCAACAGAGGCCCCAAATCCGAAACCGTCGCCCGCACTGGGTGGCCTTTCTCGCCAAAGATATCCCACACCACCACCGGATTAGCATGAGGTTGCCAGTCATTTACGCCGATATTTTTAAGCCTTGCGAGCAGTTTTTCCGAAGATGTACCTTCCTCCGCAACTCCCGTTAAATCACCTTTCACATCGGCCATAAACACCGGAACACCGATTTCCGACAATGACTCCGCCAGCTTTTGCAGCGTAACGGTTTTACCCGTCCCCGTTGCGCCAGTAATCAGCCCGTGACGATTCGCCATTCCCGGCAATAAAAACAGTTCTGTGTCCGACGTGCGGGCAATTAACAGGGGTTCGCTCATGAGATATCCTCCAGTTTCCTGCCTGGAGTATAGGCAACGGCTGCGCACTCTTCACCGCTAAATTCAGCAGATTGCGAGACGCCTTCCAAAGAGATTTAAACGCCGGGCGACAGGCACCCGGCAAAGGGATCAGAAGTCGGCTTTCAGAACCACGCGGTAGCGCGCTTTACCATCGCGTACATGCTGGATAGCGTCGTTAATTTTCGACATCGGGAACAGTTCGGTAGTCGGCGCAACCTTGCTGCGGGCGGCAAAGCGCATCAGCTTACGCAGCTCATAAGGCGTACCGGTTGCCGAACCTGAGACACTGCGATCGCCCGCAATTAACGTAAAGGCCGGAACAGACAGCGGCGTGAGAACCGCACCGACGGTGTGGAAATTACCGCCATACGTCAGCGCCTCAAAATAAGGCTGCCAGTCGAGGCTGACGTTGACGGTGTTGATAATGAGATCGAACTGCCCTGCCAGGGCACTCAGTGCCTGCGGATCGCGGCTATTCACCACTTTATCGGCACCCATCGCCAGCACTTCCTGCTCTTTCGCCGGATTCGAACTAAAGGCTGTCACCTCGCATCCCATTGCGTGCAGAAGTTTTATAGCGATATGCCCCAGCCCGCCAATACCAATTACCCCAACGCGGCTGGTGGCAGTGATATGGTGCATCAACAGTGGTTTAAAGACCGTGATACCGCCGCACAACAGCGGCCCGGCAGACTCGATATCAATATTTTCTGGCAGCGGAATCACCCATTGCCAGTCCGCACGCAACTTCTCGGCAAAACCGCCGCGATTCATAATTGTTGGCACCGCACCTTGCTCGCAGTTGATCTGATTACCGCTAATACAGGCATCGCAATGCCCGCAGCTGCGTGCCGTCCAGCCAATCCCGACACGCTGACCGACCTGCAAACCTTTATCCTGCGCGGCGCTCCCGAGCGCCACCACGCGCCCAATCACCTCATGCCCGGCAACCAGCGGATATTGTGAAAATCCCCATTCGTTGTCGATCATCGACAGATCGGAATGGCAGATCCCGCAGTAATCCACCTGCACTTCAACATCTTGTGGCTTCAATTCACCGGGATCGTACTCATAAAGTTCCAGTTCGCCGCCCGCTTCTTTTGCGGCATAGCTTTTTATCATCGACATTTTTTAGTCCTTCTCTGGTGTTGTCTGGGAAGTGTAGAGCATGGCAGGGCGGGGTGCCTGGAGTGTGACAAAGGTTACACATCGCTGTATGCAATGCTGAAAATTTCAGCACTTAGCGAGGTGCGAGCAAGCTGGCGCTTGCATGGTGGCGTGCGACAGGTATAATCCACAACGTTTTCCGCATACCTCTTCAGTGCCGAAGTGGCGAAATCGGTAGACGCAGTTGATTCAAAATCAACCGTAGAAATACGTGCCGGTTCGAGTCCGGCCTTCGGCACCAAAAGTATGTAAATAGACCTCAACTGAGGTCTTTTTTTATGCCTGAAATCCAGCAGTTACCTACCTTTTTCGCTATATTAACTCTCTCAAGGTCAACCGATATCAACGTACATCTACCAACACATGTTGGTACAGATGATGGTATTTCCGGTTCGATAATGCTTGTACCAACAGGGAGGGGATAAGCATGGCGTTAACAGATATCAAGGTCAGAACAGCCAGGCCAACGGATAAGCAGTACAAACTGACCGATGGCAGCGGTATGCACCTGCTTGTTCCTTTTAATGGTTCTGAGTATTAGCGTTTGCAGTACCGTTTTGCAGGTAAGCAGATCAGTTTAGTAAATGATTTTTTCAGATATAATCTGGTGATAATTTACTCTGCAAAAACAGGACGTAATATTGAATAGCTCTGAAGACGATTTGCTTGAAGTGGCGTGGTATTTGTCGAAGTATGGTAACTCTCAACCACCCGCAGGACTGGGTGTTCAGAAATGGAAAGAGGCTTTTGCCTTGTTTTATCCTCGATTTGGAGCGGGCAAAACTGCCAGCGAGTTTCACAATAGTCTGAAAAATAGTCGTGACCGTTTTGATTCCTGGCTTAGTGATGTGCGTGTCGGTTGGCGTGACGAGCAGGGTGCTCCTGCTGCGCTTTCTCATTCAGCGCAGCGTGTTCATCAGCGATTGAGTGTGCTTTCTGATAGTGCAATTGAGCAGCGCGTTCTTTCGTTAATATCGACTGATAGAGATGAACAGGCACAACGTGACTGTCTTGCTATTCAGCAGGATAAAAGTATTGAAGATACCGTACGCGAGCAGCTGATTGCGGCACGGCTGGGGCAAGGTACCTTTCGGAAAAATTGTCTCATGTTGTATCCGGCATGCCCTGTTACGGGAACGACTTTTGCACCTTTACTGCGTGCCAGCCATATAAAGCCGTGGGCTGCCTGCGAGAATGGAAATGAACGTCTTGATCCTTTTAATGGAATTATATTGGCTGCGCATATTGATATTCTATTCGATCAGGGATGGATTTCGTTTGAGAACGATGGGCATTTATTAATTAGTAAGGAGCTGGATATTAGCGTTAAAGAGCAATGTTTGTTGCCGGAGAAAATAAAGGCGTTTTCTGTTGAATCGTATTGTTATCTGGAGTGGCATCGGGAGAATTTACTGAGATAGTAAAGTTTTGACGAGAATGCCTTTGATATAGGATGTCATGATTCGTTTGGTAAGGGGAAAGGTACAAAATGAAGATGGTGAAAATATATTCAACAGGAAGTTGTGATGCTGCAACACGTGAAGGTTCGGCGGAAGTTGTGCTGGAATGTGAAGGGAAAATAAAATATCTGACCTTCTCCTACAGTAATACGACCGCAAATAGATGCATTCTCCAGGGCTTAATTGATGGTGTGAATTATTTGAAGAAACCCTGTAACGTTGAATTAATCAGTTCATGTGAGCTCGGTGTGAAGAAAGCACAGAAAGGAAAGGGAGTTAATGTAGATTTGCACAAGGAATTATGTGGAATCTTGATAAAGAAAGAATGTGAATATTCTTTTTCTGTCATGCATGGTGAAGGCGACATTTTGAATGCTTTTATTCGCAAGCATCGGACAAAACAATAGCTGGCGCACCTACATACAGAACCATCTTCGACAGTGATATTTTCTGGACTTACAGACTCCAATATTGCACTGAACGCTGTCCAGTAGAGCTCACGGGCTTTCGGGGCGTGCTGCGCAGCCGGTAATCCTTTGCTGCTTCGGTTATAAAGCTTTTATGTGCCATGCAGCATGATATGGTCGTTTTCTGAACTCCGTATAACCTGAGTATTTGTATCGAAGCGTGAACAAAACATTGCAGCCAGCCTTTCAACGTGGACAATAGTTATCCATACGGTGATTTTATATTCGATAAATCAATGGATTTCATTGAGTCATAGGACTGGTAATGGATGAAAATGCTTTAGGGTTTGCCTCATACTGGCGCAACTCGCTTGCGGATGCTGAGTCAGGAAAGGGCAGCTTTGAACGGAAAGACGCCCAAAATTTCACTCACTGGCATGGGATAGCGGCGGGACGTCTTGACGAAGCGATTGTCAGTAAATTTTTTGAGGGAGAAAAAGACGATGTCGAAACGGTCGATGTCGTCTTGCGCCCAAAAGTTTATTTTCGGTTACTGCAGCATGGTAAGGACCGTTCCGCAGGCGTGCCTGATATTGTTACCCCGCTAGTGACGCCAGCCTTGCTAAGCCGTGAGGGTTTTTTATACCCGACGCCAGCGACCTCCATTCCCAGAGACCTGCTTGAACCTTTGCCAAAAGGGGCATTTTCGATTGGTGAGATTGAGCAGTATGACAAATATAAAACGACACATACGTCATTCTCTATCAAGTTTGATGACAGCGTTGATAACACTGCCGAAACGGATGAAGAACGGGAAGCACGATATGCAGCCTTGCAGCAGGATTGGCGTCAATATCTGGATGATTCAGAGAGGCTGCTGAAGAACGTTGCCGGCGACTGGATTAAAAATCCTGAGCAATATGAACTCGCTGAGCACGGTTATATTGTTAAAACGGCGCAATCTGGCGGTGCCAGTTTCCATATCCTTTCGCTTTATGATCACCTGCTTGTTTGCAAGAAGGATGTGCCACTCTTCAATCGCTTCGCCTCGCGAGAGGTTCATGCTGCAGAGTCTTTGCTGGCCCCAGGAGCAAAATTCAGCGACAGGCTTGGACACTCCGGAGATAAGTTTCCGCTGGCAAAGGCTCAGCGCGATGCCTTAAGCCATTTTCTGGATGCCAGACATGGCGATATCCTTGCTGTTAATGGCCCTCCGGGAACCGGAAAAACCACGCTGGTGCTTTCTATCATCGCCACGCAGTGGGCCCGAGCGGCTCTCGAAAAATCTGAGCCTCCGGTCATTATCGCGACCTCAACGAATAACCAGGCTGTCACGAACATTATCGAGGCGTTCGGGAAAGATTTTTCCCAGGGCACCGGTGCGATGGCCGGACGATGGTTGCCAGAGCTGAAAAGCTTCGGCGCTTATTTTCCCTCAAGCACTCGTAAAGCTGAGGCCGCCAAAAAATATCAAACTGAAGATTTCTTCAACCAGGTTGAGTCAAAAGAGTATGTAGAGGATGCACTGCTGTTTTATCTGGAGAAGGCTAAGGCAGCCTTTCCTGAAAAAGAGTGTTCATCCCCTGAAAAGGTCATTGAACTCCTGCATGGTCAGTTGGCAGCAAAATCCGAGCAACTGATAAGACTGAACGCAACATGGCAAACGTTAAGCCAGGTTCGGGCGGCGCGTGAGCTTATTGCTGATAACATTGAGCAATATCTCGATAATTTAAATAAATTACTCTCCGGGCAAGAACAAAAAGTTACTCTACTGAAGAGTGCTAAAACGGAATGGAAAAAATATCGCGCCGGTGAATCACTGATCTATTCATTATTTTCCTGGCTCCCGGCGGTTCGCAATAAGCGACAGTACCAAATACAGCTGTTTCTCGAAGATAAATTAGGCGCGCTGATTGCAGGAAATCAGTGGTCTGATCCTGAAACTATCGAACGTAATATTGATGGGCTGCTCAATTCCGCTGAACGCGAGCAAACAACATACCGGAAGCAGATTGACTCCGCCCATGAAATCGTTCTTAAAGAACAGCAGGCGGTTCAGGAGTGGCAGAGGCTGACACTTGATTTAGGGTATGAGGGCGACGAGGAACTGAGCTTCTCACAGGCCGATGAACTGGCTGATACGCAGATTCGCTTCCCTGCATTTTTACTGACGACTCACTACTGGGAAGGTCGTTGGCTGATGGATATGGCCAGAATTGATGATCTGCAGGAAGAGAAGAAGAAAAAAGGCGCTAAAGGAGTAACTGCCCGTTGGCAACGTCGAATGAAACTCATTCCATGTGTGGTGATGACATGCTATATGCTGCCCGGCAATATGCAGATAAGTGAGCACAAAGGACAACGTAAATTCGAGAAAAGTTATTTGTATGATTTTGCCGATTTACTCATTGTCGATGAAGCCGGACAGGTGCTTCCTGAAGTGGCTGCTGCCTCGTTTGCATTAGCTAAGAAGGCATTAGTGATTGGCGATACGGAGCAGATCCCGCCAATATGGAGTATTGCTCCCGCTATTGATATAGGTAACATGCTGGCGGAAAAAATTCTGTCTGGTAGTACGCAAGAAGAGATTACCGAGAAATATACGGCAATCGCAGACCTTGGTAAAAGTGCCGCATCTGGCAGCGTTATGAAAATAGCTCAGTTTGCTTCGCGCTATCAATATGATCCCGAACTGGCTCGTGGTATGTACCTATATGAACACCGCCGGTGCTTCGATAATATTATTGGATACTGTAATACGCTCTGCTATCACGGTAAGTTGTTGCCTAAAAGAGGGCGTGAAGAGAGCAATTTAATGCCCGCAATGGGTTATCTCCATATTGATGGTAAAGGAGCGCTGGCAAGTAGCGGAAGTCGATATAATTTGCTTGAGGCTGAAACGATAGCTGCCTGGCTGACAGATAACCAGCAAGATATTGAAGCGCATTACGGCAAATCGCTTCATGAAGTTGTCGGTATCGTGACGCCTTTTAGCGCGCAGGTATCGACTATCAAACAGGCGCTGGGTAAACAAGGCATCAGTACAGGCGCGAATGAAACGTCGCTCACCGTGGGCACCGTGCATTCTCTTCAGGGGGCGGAAAGAGCGATTGTTATATTCTCGCCAGTCTATTCAAAGCATGAGGATGGCGGGTTTATTGATAGCGATAACAGCATGCTGAACGTTGCTGTCTCCCGTGCGAAGGACAGTTTCCTGGTCTTCGGCGATATGGACCTGTTTGAGATCCAGCCAGCCTCATCTCCGCGGGGATTACTGGCAAAATATCTCTTTGAGTCAGAGAAGAATGCGCTCACTTTTGATTATAAAGAGCGTAAGGATTTAAAAACTTCCGAGACCAAAATCTACACACTCCATGGTGTGGAGCAGCATGATAATTTCCTGAATCAGACGTTTGAAGATACCGATAAACACATCACGATTGTTTCTCCGTGGCTGACCTGGCAAAAGCTGGAGCAAACGGGTTTTCTTGATTCCATGATTGCGGCGTGTTCACGTGGTATTAACGTCACGATAGTCACTGACAGAAGCTATAACACTGAACATAAAGATTTTGAGAAGCGAAAAGAGAAGCAGCAGAACCTTAAAGCGGCGCTGGAGAAACTGAATGCGCTGGGTATTGCTACAAAGCTGGTAAACCGTGTTCATAGCAAAATTGTTATTGGTGATGATGGTTTGCTATGCGTGGGATCGTTCAACTGGTTTAGTGCGACACGGGAAGCGCGATATGAACGATACGATACATCGATGGTTTACTCTGGTGATAACCTGAAAGGTGAGATTGAGGCTATTTATAATAGTCTTGATAGGCGTCAGGTTTAGAACAGACATTTTGATTAGCCATCTTATCGGTGTTTTTCCCCTGGATAAGGTGGCTGAATGGAATGATCACGTCCCGGTATAACGATGAAGTATTTTCAGAAGGAATTATTGTGGCGACTAAGATGTGGATGATCCGCGGTGATGGCGGAAAATTGTACGACGACTTCAGAGACAAACAGGTTGTTGCAATTGGTTGGTCGCAGCTCGCTCCCTATGTGAAACCTGGATGCTCAAGAGAGCAGTTGTTTACCCGGTATCAGGAGCTTGAGCCACAGACTAAGCCTGGCACAGTTCGTTCTGGTGCTTCTCAGGTCTGGCGCTTTGTGAATGAAATGCAGAAAGGCGACTGGGCTATCACTTATTCACCTTCTAATCGGACCTATTTAATAGGGAAAATTGCCTCAGATTTTGAGTTTCATGCCGAGTGGCTTGAAGATGGCATGGGCATCGCCCGTAAAGTGAAGTGGAATGCGGAAGAGATTAAGCGCGATAGTCTGAGTGATGCAACCAGAAACACCCTTGGCTCAACGCTGACAGTTTTTCAGGTGCCTGATTTTGCTGTGAATGAATTAGTGCAGGGCAATAAGCCTGTCTCAGATATCGTGCCGGAAGTACCTGTTTCAGGTGAAGAGGATGAGGTCGTTTCTAATCCTCTGCGCGACATGGAAATGATCGCTTTTGAAGGCATCAAGGATCGTATCAACCGTCTCGACTGGGATGAGATGCAGAATCTGGTCGCTGGCGTGTTACGCAGCATGGGATATAAAACTCAGGTATCGCCTGCGGGTGCTGACCGTGGGAAAGACATCATTGCTTCGCCTGACGGATTTGGGTTTGAAAATCCGCGCATTATTGTTGAGGTGAAGCACCGGCGGGAACAGATGAGCAGCCAGCAAATCCGTAGCTTTATCGGTGGCCGTCATAAAGACGATCGCGGGCTGTATGTTAGTACCGGCGGATTCAGCAAGGATGCGCGTTATGAGGCCGATCGTTCTACAATCCCGTTGACGCTATGGACGCTGGATGATTTGGTACGCGCGTTAGTTGAAAACTATGAGCAAGTGGATATAGAGACTAAGCTATTGGTGCCGCTTAAGAAAACGTATTTGCCTGCATGAATTTGCAACGCCTGTTTTTGTATATACAGGCGTTGCTGTAACTACAGCAGGAGCCCATTAATTTCGTCCCCAAGTAACAGCGCTCTGGCAAGATTAAATTGCACCATTTCTCAACGCCTATTGAGATATTGCCAATAATGACAGCACAAAAATCGGGCAGTATGCCCGACTGTGATATGGCAAATTATCGGGACATTCTTTGCTTGATTAGCCCGAAGAACATTTCCCAGAGATGTTCCGACATACCTTCATTGGTCAATAGTTCGTCTCGTGAAGTTCCACGACTGAAGCCTCCCATCAGAGCACGAAAACCAAGAGTCTGGCTGTTATCAGCAAGGCTTAGAGTTTCGTTAATACTGTTTCGAACAACATTATCCTGGCTATAACAGATAGAATAAGGTTGCTTGAACACGGTGTAAAAACGGAATCTACTCCCTGAAAGATCGGATTCGCCGGAGCCGGTGAAGGGATATGTATGGTTTGCTGTGGTTTTTTGGCTTCCATCCGGGCAATGGCACGCGAGACAGCCTCGACGACCTGAACGTAGCCTTCATCGTGGGTGGCAAACTTAGTGATGGGTTTACCGTCGATAGTCGCCGCCATAATGCTGCCGAATTCTAACTGATGCCATGCACAGTTTCTTAAAATTACCGGAATGACCACCGCCTCGCCCCGGTCATGCCGTTCCAGTGCGTTTTTCATCTCTACCTGATAGCAGTAATCAGAAGCAATAAAGTCACTGCTGATCAGGATCAGGATGATATCTGCTTGCGAAAAATAGTGGTCGATCTGACGTTCGAACTCCTGACCAGGAACGATGCGGCGATCGTGCCATGTTGTGATCTTCCCGGTTCGCTTCAGCGGGGAGAGATGCTTCTCAAGTTCATTGCGTAGTGCTTCATCTGCATGGGAATAGGAAAAAACGAGAGTGGTTATAGCGCGTAAGATGCTCCGAAGGAGAAATGAGGAAATGCCGCCATTTTGCGCCAATAAGGGTAAAAGAGTAATCCCCTATTACCACAAGGTATTGATGCGGAAATCAGCCCTTCAACTTGGTATCATTCTGATGCCAGAGTATTATCTCAGGCAATTTCCTTGATTTAAGCAACTTGGGTAAAGGCGTCATACATATTGAACGCTCAGGTGGTTGTGGAATCGCTTTACTTGCTTTTTTACTGTGAAATCCATGAGTTGCTGAGAGTTCAAGCACTGCAGGATCGAAAAGAGACAACAATGACACTGATTAACCTAAAAGATCTCGAGGCCCATCTATGGCATGCAGCCCATATTATTACAGGGCCCATTGATGCGTCAGATTACAAAACGTACATTTTCCCCATCCTGTTCTTCAAGCGCATTTGTGACGTGTATGACGAAGAATTTGCCGATGCGATGGAGAGCATTGGGGATGCAGAGCTTGCCAAGGGCAAGATGTTTCACCGTATTCAGATACCTGAAAATTGCCACTGGCGCGATGTTTTCGCTGAGACCAAGGACATCGGTCAGGCTTTAAAAGAGTCCTTCCGTGGTATAGAACTGGCAAACCCTAAACTGCATGGCATTTTTGGCGATGCCAGCTGGACCAATAAAGAACGCCTTTCTGATGAGTTACTGGCTACGTTACTCAATCACTTCAATAAGGTGAACCTTGGCGTTTCTAGTGTCCGTGACGATGATATGGGGCGCGCATACGAGTATCTGATCAAACGCTTTGCAGACAAAGCCAATAAGAAAGCCGGTGAGTTCTATACCCCACGAACTATCGTTCGTTTGATGGTTAACATTCTTGATCCAAAAGCCGGTGAGAGTGTCTACGATCCCGCCTGTGGTACCGGTGGTATGCTGCTTGAGACCATCCACCATGTAAAAGAAAATGGTGGTGATCCGCGTTTACTAAAAATCAAGGGTCAGGAAAAGAACTTAACGACGGAAGCTATTGCGCGTATGAATCTGTTCCTGCATGGACAGGAAGATTTCGATATTGTCCGAGGGGATACGTTACGCGAACCTAAATTTTTAAAAAGCGATCGTTTAGAAACCTTTGACTGCGTTGTTGCCAACCCACCGTTTAGCTTGAAAGAATGGGGATACGATCTGTGGTCGAACGATCCCTATGGCCGTAAGCGATATGGCCTGGCGCCTAAAACAAATGGTGATTTTGCCTGGGTGCAGCATATGTTTGCTTCACTTAACGACAATGGACGTATGGCTGTCGTATTACCTCATGGTGTGCTGTTTCGTGGCGGCGCAGAGGGGGCAATTCGAACCAAATTACTGCAAGAGAATCGCATTGTGGCGATTATTGGTGTTGCTTCCAACCTGTTCTATGGGACTGGGATTCCTGCGTGTATTTTGGTGTTGCGTAAATCACGTCCGGCAGCGCATAAAGATCATGTATTGATCATCAATGCTGAAGAAATCTATACCAAGGGGCGTGCGCAGAATACGCTGTCCAACAAGCAGGCCGATGAAATATACCAAATCTATCATGACCAGGCGCAACAAGGGCCAGATGCAAAAGAAATCGAAGGCGTTGCACGCTGGGTTCCTCTGAAGGAGATTGAAGAAAATGACTTCAATCTAAATATTGCTCGTTATGTGCAAAAGCCACTCGAAGAAGAAACCATTACTGTGGAAGAAGCGCTCAAAGATTTTCAACGGAAGCTGGCTGAGCTGGAAAAAGCAGAAGAGGAGCTGGAGGCCCTGCTTATCAAAGAAGGGTTCGAGGTATGAGTACTATGAGTAATAAAAAGCTGGAAGAGCTGCTCTGGGGAGCCGCCGAATTTCTTCGTGGCCAAATTGACGCATCAGACTACAAGCAGTATATCTTCCCGTTGCTGTTTTACAAACGCCTGTCAGATGTCTATCTGGAAGAATATAACGAAGCGCTGGAACTCCATGAAGGTGATGCTGAATATGCCGCCATGCCGATGTTTCACCGTTTCAATATTCCCTCTGAAGCCAGTTGGGAAAAGGTACGCAATACCAGTAAAAACATTGGTGAAGCGATCCAGAATGCGCTTCGACTAATTGAAGCCAATAACCCGCGTTTACATGGCGTCTTCGGTGATGCACAGTGGACCAATAAAGAGCGCCTTCCCGATCATCTGCTGGCTGATCTGATTGAACATTTCAGTAAAATTCCGCTCGGCATTAAATCTGTCGCCCAGGATGATCTTGGTGAAGCCTACGAATACCTGATTAAAAAGTTCGCTGATGATTCCGGTCATACGGCAGCAGAGTTCTACACCAACCGAACAGTCGTGCATTTAATGACGCGCATTATGGGCTTAAAACCGGGTGAAACAGCCTATGATCCAACGTGTGGCACTGGAGGGATGTTGCTAAATGCAGTGATGGATCTTCGTGCAAGAGGAGAAGAGTGGCGCTCTGTGCACCTTTATGGCCAGGAAGTGAACCTGCTGACTTCCGCTATTGCTCGTATGAATATGTTCCTGCACGATATTGAAGAATTTGATGTGCTGCGCGGTGATACTCTGGCTGAACCAAAGTTTATTGAAAACGATCGGCTCAAGCAGTTTGATGTGATTTTTGCTAACCCACCGTACTCCATTAAGAAATGGAATCGTGACAAGTTTGCCGCTGATCCGTATGGTCGTAATCTTTATGGTGTACCACCGCAGGGCTGTGCTGATTATGCGTTTTATACCCATATAATTAAAAGCCTGAAGCCTGATACTGGTCGCGCAGCTATGCTCTGGCCAAATGGAGTTCTCTTCAGAGAAAGTGAGAAACAGCTCAGAGAAAAAATTATTCAAACAGATATTATTGAATGTGTAATTAGTCTTGGCCCTGGATTGTTTTATAATTCACCTATGCCGGCATGTATTATTTTGTTGAATTGCAATAAACGAACTGAGCTAAAAGGGAAAATATTATTTATAAATGCCTATGATGAACTTATTACCACTAGGAATCATGCTTATTTAAATGATATTAATATAATGAATATCTAT
>OBZP01000200.1_pt1 | contig 14944 bp, 8 predicted proteins | sample 1476991 | NCBI WGS metagenome assembly OBZP01 (sample SAMEA2580255, study PRJEB22360) | human gut metagenome | biome: human gut; feature: human-associated habitat; material: faeces | place: Denmark | collected 2008/2010 | reverse complement strand
GGCGGGCCCAGCGGAAGGTGCGCTCCACCGAGTCCTCCTGGTAGGAGCGGGTGTTCATCAGCGTGGTGAGTTCGTCGAACGCGAACATGATGTCTGCGCCGATTTTGTGCTGGATGCCCATCGAAATCTCAGCGGAGAAACGATGTGCGTCACCATTCAGAGGCGACTTGAATGTCACGCCGTCCTCGTCCACCCAGGCCATGCGTTCCTTGCCCTTGGCGATGATGTCGTCCGACTTCATGCCGGTCACGTCCATCGCCAGCGTCTTCTTGAAGCCGACGCCCAGCGACATCACTTGGAAACCGCCGGAATCGGTGAACGTGGGCCCATCCCAGTTCATGAAACGCGCCAAGCCGCCGGCCGCGTCCAGCACGTCCTCGCCCGGGCGCTCGAACAGGTGGAAGGCGTTGGCCAGCAGGCACTGTGCGCCTAGATCCTTCATCTGCTCGGGCAACACGGCCTTCATCGCGGCTTGCGTGCCCACCGGCACGAAGGCAGGCGTGCGAATATCGCCGTGGGGCGTGTGAATGATGCCGGTGCGGCCGTATCGGGCACCGTCTCGCCCAAGCCCGCTGGCCGTGGATGGCAGGCGGGTGATCGTTTCGAAATGGAAGGCGCTGCGGTCGCCGGGCTGTCCGGGCTGTGCGCCCAACGGATGTTCAAGAAGGCTGATCGTCATATGTTCACTTTAGGCAGAAGGGCCAGAAAAGGGTCGGAAATTGTGAAGAACTCGGTTTCGAGGGGCGGATTTCGCCGCTCCCGAACGTCTACTTCCGCTTCAAGGGGCTCCCGGTCAAGTAGGCCGGCTGCAAAAATGGCGGAATGGCGTTAAATGAGGGCCCTTGATACTCGGAATTGACCGCGCGAACAGCCCCTTGAAGTGCAAGTAGATGTTCCCGAAACAGGAAATCAGCCCCTCGAAGCCGAGATGCCCATAAGACTCTGCGATGATTACGCATAGACTTTCAATCAACGTTCAGAAAACCTCCAGATTGACTGCCTTTACTACTGAGGTAGCACACGAGAAGTGGCAATGGGCAAGTGCCCGAATAGCCGCCGAACAGACGTGATAGGAATTTAGGAAAAGGAGCAGCAATGGCTGACGAATTTAACCCGCAGGGCGTCGACCAGACCCCGCGGAATAACGAAAACCCCAATAGTACTGCCGATACCGGCAACGCCGAGCCGAAGAACCCGTTTGTGGGTGGCGACTCGGTTGATGCCGGCAACGCCAGCGATTCCAGCGAGCAGCAAGCCCCGGTTTCCTCGGCCGCCCTCGCTGCCGATCAGCAGCCTACGCAAGCCGCCACCGAGCCCATCCCGGACTACGCCTCCGCCAAGGGCGAGAGCACGGTGGTCTCCTCCTCGCCGGCTTCTCCGGCAGCGCCGGCCGCAGGCCAGACCTCGGCCACAACTCCGCTGTATCGTCCGGCCCCGGAATATGGCGCTTATGGTCCGACCCCGACTCAGGCACAGGGCCAGCAGGGCGGCCAGGCCGGCAGCAATGCCCAGCCCACGCAGCAATTCCCGTTCGGTCAGCCTGCACAGCAAACCCCACAGGGCCAGCAGGACAACCGCAATCCCTACTACACCAATAACCCGCAGCCGCAGGGCAACGGCAATCCGTTCAATCCGCCCACGCAGCCGCAGCAGAACAACGGCAACCCGTTTGCCAGCCAGTCCGGTCAGAATGGCCAGAATGGCCAGCAGCCCCAGCAGGGCGGTCTGTTCGGTTTCGGCACTCCCGGTACCGGTACGCCGAACGGTCAAGGCCCGGCCCAGCCGGGACAGCCCGGTCAGCCCGGCCCCGCCAAGCAGGGCATGTCCAAGACGGCGAGCAACATCCTCATCGCCGTGGTCGCCGCCGTTCTGGCTGCGGCCCTCTGCCTGGGCCTCGGTTACGGCGCCCTCACCAGCGGCCTGATCACCTTGCCGACCAGCAATTCGCTGTCCAACGTCAGCTCGAATAAGTCCGGCTCCGGGTCCGCCACCGCCAAGAGCGGCGAAGCCCCCGACTGGCAGACCGTCGCCAGCGATGTCTCCGGCTCCGTGGTCTCCATCCAGACCGCGTTGAGCAACGGCACCGCCAAGGGCTCCGGTGCCATCATCGACACCGAAGGCCACATCATCACCAACAACCACGTGATCTCCGGTGCCCAGCAGATTCAGGTGACGCTTGCCAACGGCAACATGTATTCCGCCACGCTCGTCGGCACTGACGCCACCACCGATCTTGCGGTCATCAAGCTCGACAACCCGCCGAGCGACCTCAAGGCCGTGGAATTCGCCGATTCCGACAAGCTCGCCGTCGGCGAGAACGTGATGGCCATCGGCAACCCGCTCGGCTACGACGACACCGCCACCACCGGTATCGTCTCCGCCCTGAACCGCCCGGTGACCGTGACCGACGATAACAACAACGAGATCGTCACCAACGCCGTCCAGATCGACGCGGCCATCAACCCCGGCAACTCCGGCGGCCCGACCTTCAACGCGGCCGGCCAGGTGATCGGCATCAACTCCTCGATCGCCTCCACCGCCACCTCCTCCGACTCCGCCGGCTCCATCGGCATCGGCTTCGCCATCCCGTCCAACCTCGTCAAGCGTGTGGCCGACGAAATCATCAAGGACGGCAAGGTCAAGCACGTTGCCCTCGGCGTGGTCATCAAGTCCGACACGGTTGAAGCCGACGGCGTGACCCGCGGCGGCGCGACCATCACCAAGTCCAGCGCCACCGGCAGCGCGGTCGTCTCCGGCGGCCCGGCCGACAAGGCCGGCCTTAAGGAGGGCGACACCATCGTGGCCTTCAACGGCAACGCCGTGAACAACAACTACTCGCTGCTTGGTTACGTTCGTGCCGCGGCTTTGGGAGACAAGGTGACGCTGACCATCGTGCGCGACGGCAAGACCATGAATGTGGACGTGACGCTCGATCAGGAGGAGTCGTCGGTGAACGGTTCGTCCGGCTCCGATTCCAACGGCAACAGCCAGAATAACCAGAACAACCAGAACGGCAATGGCCAGAACGGTTACGGTAATGGCAATGGCAACAGCGATGGCGGCACCGGTGACGGCGGCGGCTTCTCCGACCCGTTCGGCCTGTGGTAAAGCCGACTCGACAACGTCACACGGTGTTGAGCGGTAACCGCTGAACACCGTGTCGGACAAGCAAAGGCCCGTGACAGTGAGCAAACTCCTGCCACGGGCCTTTCGTATGCGCGATTGTGCCCCGCGCCCATGCCGCCAACGCAGTTTCGATATCCGGCATGTCGCGCAACGCTCGTTGATAGGGTAGGCCAAGCACTGAGTTCGGGCGACGTCCTGAACACAGCGCATAATTCAATACAAAACTGAATACATTTCTTTACGCCGTGTATCGGAAGGTTGCGCGGGAGCCGAGCAAAGCGAAGCCCCAGGCAAAGCCGCCGGTGGGTTAACAAGGCGTGACCGTAGCGCCGATTGCGCGGGCCACGCTTGCCGTACCGCAATCGACTCCGTATACGAGCGTAAGGAGCAATGATGAGCAGACTCATCAGATTCTTCACCAAAATTCTCGACATCTGCAAGCTTGTGCCGATGCTTCCGGTCGTCGTCATCGCCGCAATTCCGTTGGCTTTACTAGGCGATTGGCGTCCGTGGGGCAATGCGATGGCGATTCCGGTACTCGGCAATCCGGGCTTCGGCCAGTGGCTGGTTATCGCACTGGTGCTGATTATCGTGATTGACACTGTGCGCGGCATGATTGACGATTTGCGTCATGGGCAGGTTGGAGTCGATGTGCTGGCCGTGGTCGCGATCCTCTCCACCGTGGCCGTCGCCGAATACTGGGCAAGTTGGGCGGTGACGCTGATGATCACGTCCGGCGAGGCCATTGAGGAATACGCTCAAGCCAAGGCCGAGCGCAGCCTGACCGCGCTGATGGAGGCCGCGCCGCAAACCGCGCACGTCGTCAACCTGCCTGGCGTGGGGCGTGGGTTTGCTGCCGATAAGGGCGATTCGTCCGATGGCTTCCGGCGTGTGGGCTTGGCATCGGCTGCCGCCGCCGCGCACCGCTTCGACACGGTGCCGGTCGAGCAGGTGCAGCTGGGCGACGTACTCATGGTGTTGCCGGGCGAAACTGTGCCGGTTGACGGCGAGCTGCTGTCCGGCACGGCCACGCTCGACCTGAGCAATATCAACGGTGAGCCGGTGCCGCGTGAAGTGTTCGCCGGCGCCCGTGTGATGTCCGGGGCGGTGAACGGCTCGACTGCATTGACCATGCGTGCCACCCAGGTGGCCGCCGATTCGCAGTACCAGCGCATCCTCGAGCTCGTGGCCTCCGCGCAGGAGTCGCGCCCGGCCGTGGTAAAAACCGCTGACCGCTTGGCCGTGCCCTTTACCGTGCTTTCGTTGGTGATTGCCGGCGTCGCATGGGCGGTGTCCGGGGTACCGACGCGATTCGCCCAGGTGCTGGTGCTGGCCACGCCCTGCCCGCTGCTCATCGCCGCACCGGTGGCATACATCGCCGGAACCGGACGCCTCGCCGCAGCCGGCGTGCTTATCAAAGCACAGGACGTGCTGGAAAACCTTGGCCGCGTCACGCAGGTGTTCTTCGACAAAACCGGTACGCTCACCGTCAAGCAGCCGCAGGTGGTGCGCGTCGAGATGTTGCCCGGCGCTGCAACCCGTCTCAACGAAGACCATGTGCTGATGATGGCCGGCGCGGTGGAAAGCTACTCGGTGCACATCCTGTCCAAAGGCATTGCCAAGGCCGGCGCGGAGGCGCTGGCCCGACTGCGCCAGCGGTTCGAGGATGGCCAGCGCCTGTGCCCAGAGCCGGAGGCCAGCTGGCCTGGCCATGGCCGGGAGTATCCGGTCGTCAAGAACATCAATGAAGACGCCGGCAAGGGCGTTTCCGGCGAGGTGAACGGACACGCGGTGCGCGTTGGCCGGCTGTCTTTCGCGGCTGCTGGGGAGGATGGATTCCTGGCGGTCGGCGAGGCTGCCCCCCTCAGCCCGCGAAGCGGCCAGCTCCCCCTAAGAGGGGGAGCTCAGCAAAAAGATGACCTGCGCACTCGCTTTGGCCTGCTGCAGCCGGATGAGATGGCGTCCTACGTGTCCGTTGACGGCCGGCTGATCGCGCGCATTGTGCTGCGCGATGTGCCGCGTGCCAACGCCAAGGCAGTGCTCGCCAAACTGCATGAGTTGGGCGTCACCGAGCTCGCCATGCTTACCGGTGAAAAGCGGGCTTCCGCCAATATCATTGCCAGCGAAGTCGGCATTGACGAGGTTCACGCCGAACTGTTCCCGGAGGATAAGGTAGCCGCAGTCAGGGCCGCTACAGGAGCCGGCAAAACCGTCACGATGATGGTTGGTGACGGTGTGAATGATGCCCCGGTGCTCGCTGTTGCCGATATCGGCGTGGCCATGACCGATGGCACGTCCACCGCCGCTTCCGAAAGCGCTCAGGTGGTCATTATGAATGACAATATCGCCGCCGTGCCGCGCGCCATCGCCATTGCACGCCGCACCAAGCGCGTGATGCTTCAAGCCGTAATCGCGGGCCTTGTGCTTGCCACCATCGGCATGATTGCCGCCGCGTTCAACCTTATCCCGGTCGTCGTCGGTGCCTTCCTCCAGGAGGCCATCGACGTGGTGAGCATCCTCTGGGCCCTCACTGCCCTAATTGATCGGGATTGATTAAGATAAACCGGAATTGATTGGAGCCGCATCCGGATTATGTGCAATATAACAAGTTGATATCAATATTTTGTGTGTGCTTACCGGATGCGGGCGCCGTAGGTGGCAGTCTATTAGACTAAAGGCTGTTTGCAGCATCATTTAGGGGCCTTGAGGCCCTTGCCAGAGGAGTCGATATGTCAGAGGGTGAGGAAGAGCTCAATGTGGGCGCAGTCCGTTTGGAGGAAGTGGCATCGGCGGCTAATGTATCGCTGTCCACTGCGTCCAAGGCCTTGCGTGGAAAGCCTCACGTCAGCGAGAAAACCCGTATTCGAGTGATTGATGCTGCGCAGAGGTTGGGCTATAGCGCTGCAGAAGCTATGGCATCGATGGCAAGGTTAAGCGTCAGGGATTCTCACGGCGTGCAGGATTTTCGCGTTGGCATCATTGGCGTTGATATGAAAGGCGTCTTTTCCCCGACCATTCTTATTGGAGCGGAGAATGCGTTTCAAGCGCGCTCAGCCGCAGCGCTGCTGTTCAATGCGTCAGGCAATGAGGCATTGTTCCACAGTGGTATTGAACGAATGTTGGTGCAAGGAGTGTCGGGACTGTTGATTATCAGCAGGCGTACGGATCCGGTGCCATACTACGTGGATTCTCCGGTACCTGTGGTCTACGCCTATGGCCCGTCCCGTGATCCCGATGATTGTTCCGTGGCACAAGACAATGTGGAATCAGGGTGTTTGGCCGTTCGCCACCTTCTTTCCTGCGGGCGCACTCGTATTGCGATTATTGCTGGCGACTCCGAGTGCTCGGTTGCACATGAACGGATGCGGGGTGCGCTCAAGGCCTTGCATGATGCTGGATTACAGTTGGTTGGCGAAGCGCGGTTCGGTTCATGGGAAGCGGAATGGGGGCGCGCCGCTGCCCGTCTGCTGCTCAATGACGGTGCTGCATTCGACGCAGTGATATGCCAAAACGATGTGTTGGCTCGTGGCTGCATCGAGGAATTGGAACGTAGCGGATGTCGCGTGCCGCAAGACGTAGCGGTTATCGGGCACGACAACAGTCCGGATTATGTGTCGTACGCGCATCCGTTGCTTACTTCTATTGATGACAACAACGAAATGCTGGGGCGTCAAGCTGCCCTATGTCTACTGGATGCGATTGCGGGGCATCCTCACCATGGTGTGGAGCGTGTGCCGGTGAAGCTAATCCAACGCGAGTCAACGTTGCCGTTGGATTGATAACGTCACCGGATAGGCGGCAGCAGCCGGTTTACATCTTGCGTGGCATCATCCAGACCTTTGCGAATATCATTGATGCCGGAATCCTGTACAAGGCCGTGAACGTCGATGTTGCTTTGTTCGCTCAACGCTTGGCCGCGTACGCGCATGCTATGGATAAATCGTCCGACCTTGCGTGCGTAGTCGGGCAGCTTGTCGGGGCCTACCAGCACTAAAGCGATGACAAGAATCACCATGAGTTCCGTGCCCGAAATGCCGAACAACATATTATTCTCCTTCTGCAGTTATTGTTGCAGGGGCTTCCTGTTTGCCGGTGCGCTTGGCTTTGCGCGCCGCGCGAAATGGTAACGCGGCGCGCATTTTATGTAAAAGTTTGAGAAGTTTGGGTTCTTCGCCCGCCGCGCGCATGACTTTCCATAGCTGGATGTGCTCGTATACTGCGCATACGGCTATGGCTGCGAAATAGATTGCGATGATGGGCAAAGCGAGTGCGCATAATGTTCCTGGGTCGCCGGTTGGCGTGGCCACGGCCGCGAAGATAAACGCTATGACCGTTGCGAGACGCCACTGCTTCAACCATGTTCGTGTTTCGACCGCATTCATCATCGTCAATGCCGCCATAACTACGGGTAGCAGGAATGAGAGGCCGAAAGCGACTGTCATGCGCAGAATGAAATCAAAATAGACGTCGGCGCTGAGCAATGTGGCGGTGTTTGCGGGGGCAAAGCCGGTAAGGATCGCCACCGCTTGGGGCAGCAGATACCATGCCAGTCCGGCTCCGGTGAGGAACAGCGGCACTGAGGCTCCGATGAATGTAACCGCGGTCCAGCGCTCTTTGCGCTTCAACCCTGGATTAATGAATGCCCACACTTGGTATGACCACCACGGGCAGGAGGCCGTCAGACCAAGGAAGAACGCAATCTCCAGCTTTACGTTGAATGCGGAGACCACGCCATTGAATGTGATGCTCATCAGTCCCTGTTGCTGCCCGGCCGCCGTCAGGAACGGTTGTTGCAGGATACGAAACACCTGATCGCTGAACATCCATCCCACTATCGACATGATGATGATGCCGGCAATGGCCCGAACAAAGCGTTTGCGAAATTCGACAAGATGATCGGCCAGAGGCATCACCGCATCGGGGTTGCGGGGCTTGCGCGTTTTGGACTTGCGCCCTACACCCCGCTTCCACCGGCGTGTAGGGTGTTGCGCACCCGCGCTGGCCTGCTGCGTGGCCTCGTGTGAGTGATCGATGAGATCGTCGAGGTCAAGATGTGTATCCCGATCGCCGGGATGCATCGCCGGTGCAAGGGGTGCCGGAAGCGCGGGGTTTCCGGGAACCGTGCTCATCGCTGTTCGGCTCCGGTTGCTGTAGTCGGGGCGGCGGTGGCGTTCATCGTGACGGCTTGGGGTACGGCGGGAGCGGGAGCCGGTGCTGCCGCCGGAGCTGGGGCAGGGGCGTCGCTGACTGTATTGACGGTTTGTTGTGTTGCCGGGTCATCGGTCTTGGTCTCGGCACGGAAAATCTTCATCGATTGGCCAATGCTTTTGGCTAGCTCAGGGAGCTTCTTCGCGCCAAACAGCAGCACGATGATAAGTAGAATGATAATGAGCTCGGTGGGGCGAAGATTAGGCATGATAGTATGTCCTTCCAATTTCTGTGTTGTGACAGGGGAAGGGTATACCTCATTAACGCACCAATTTATCAGTATAGCGAGGAATGGTGTGTTGTTCAAGTTGAAGTGCGGTGTTGCGTTTGAGCTGCTTGTGAGAGTTGCTCGGGAACATGTTAATTTGAATGCATTTACTGTGTTATTGGTGAGCATATGTGTTTGGGTTCGTTGGTTTTCGCAAGAGGAAAACAAAAGGAAAATTACGAAAATAGCATGGCTGGAAATGCTGATAAAGACTGATTTTCATTGGTATTGTGCGCTACGAAAACCAGAGAAAAAATGAGTGAGTCGCTTTCTTTGACGCATGGTGAGAATCGTCTGTTTGAGTTATTGTGAACACGCACAACGAAGACAAGCGGCATGGAGGGCGCGCAAAAACTCGAATAATCGCATATGGTAACTGTTTGCTTTACCGTCATCTCTCCCATACATACATGACGACGGGGACGCACCACAATGATGTGATGGTAAAACGGGCAGTACCAGACGATTCCGAGTATGTGTGTGCCATCCACTGACGCATCTTACCTGCGTCGTCGGGCCATTGAATGGATTAAGTGCATTGAATGGTTGCGAATGCGGCAGAGTGTCTTCGTCCGTCATGCCTCGCAATGAACGCGCGGCAGTCCAACGAAGGAGCAAGATGAGTTCAACGGAAGCAACAAACGGCATCTCTCGCCGTGCTGTGCTCGCAGGCGCGGCCGCCATCGGCGGCACCATCGCCGTGGCGAGTGCATTGGGTACAGGAGTGACAACGGTGCAGGCAGCGCCATCCGTCGCTGGCACGGCAGGTGCAACGGGCGCGAACGGCGCGGGCGGCGTGGCCGTTCCCGCAGCGCAGCGCACCACGAAAAGCGCGAAGACCATTACCGACGCGCCCGCTCTGCCGGGCTGGAAGGTAGCTCCGTTCCCTCTGCGGAACGTCGCCATCACCTCGAACAGCGTGTTCGATCGTGCCAAGGAAGGGATGCTCGACTATGCACGCAACTATCCGGTAGACCGCTGGCTGGTTTGCTTCCGTGCGCAGGCGAACCTGCTGCCTAAGGACAACACGACGCAGCCTTCCGGTGGCTGGGAGAACTTCCCCAGCGGCTCGCTAGACAAGGCTGTTGAACAGCAATGGGGCGATGCCGAATACACGCGTGGCCAGAACAAGAACGGTGCTGATGGTCTGTTGCGCGGCCACTTTGCCGGACATGCATTGCACATGCTCTCCCAAGCGTATGCCGAAACGGGGGAGGAAGCGATTCTCAACAAGATCAACGAGTTCGTCTCCGGCCTGAAGGAATGCCGAGATTCCCTGCGCGAGATGAAGTATAACGGCAAAGCCCGCTACAGCCACCCCGGCTTCCTTGCCGCCTATGGCGAGTGGCAGTTCAAGGCATTGGAGGAATATGCTCCCTATGGCGAGATTTGGGCACCGTGGTACACGGAGCACAAGATTCTTGCCGGTCTGATTGCCGCTTACGAGTTTGCCGGTAATGCCGACGCGCTCGACCTGGCTGAAGGCATCGGACATTGGACCTATGCGCGTCTGAGCAAATGCACCAAAACCCAGCTGCAGAAGATGTGGGACATCTACATCGGTGGTGAATACGGCGGCATGAATGATTCGCTGGTGGATTTGTACAACGTCTCCAAGGACAAGGACCGTAGCGAATTTCTTAAGGCCTCCGCATTTTTCGACACTGACAAGCTCATTGACAACTGTGGTGCTGGTGTCGATATCCTCAACAACTTGCACGCCAACCAGCACATTCCACAGTTCGTCGGTTACGCCAAAGACGCGGCCATGGGCGACGCGGATATCGATGCTGATGCTCGTGCGCGTTATCTCAAGGCCGTTGAGGGGTACTGGGGCATGATTGTGCCCGGCCGTATGTATGCTCACGGTGGTACTGGCGAAGGCGAGATGTGGGGGCCGGCACATACTGTGGCCGGCGATATCGGCAAGCGCAACGCGGAATCCTGCGCGGCATACAACATGCTCAAGGTGGCTCGCTATCTGTTCTTTATCGAACAAAAACCTGCCTACATGGACTATTATGAGCGCACGATTCTCAACCATATTCTCGGAGGTAAGTCCCGTGACCTCGATTCCGGCACGGCCCTCACGCCGGGCAACTGCTACATGTACCCAGTGAATCCGGCTACGCAGAAGGAATATGGTGATGGCAACATCGGCACTTGCTGTGGCGGCACCGCTTTGGAAAGCCACTCGAAGTACCAGGATTCCATCTACTTCCACTCGACGGACAACAAGGAACTGTACGTCAATCTGTTCACAGCTTCCACACTCGACTGGACCGACACCGGCCTGAAGCTCGCACAGGAAACCAACTATCCGGAGGAGGAGACCTCGACGATTTCCATTACGGCCGCGCCGAAGAGCGCCGTCACCTTCCGCATCCGCATCCCCGCGTGGAGCAAAGGTGCGAAGATCGAGGTGAACGGCAAGGCTATAGATGGCGTCACCGCTGGCGAATACGCCACCGTGGCCGGCAGCTGGAAGGTCGGGGACAAGATCGTCGTCACCATCCCGCTGCAGCTGCGCACCGAGTCGACTGATGACCGCAAGGACATCCAGACGCTGTTCTACGGTCCCACGGTGCTCAACGCGCTCAACCCATCCACCAAGTTCATCCAACGCGGCTTCTACGAGCGCAACGGCTTGGATGGCACCATCAAACTGGGCGTACAGAAGAAGGAAGGCACGAAGAACTACTTCATCATTGACGGCGACGAGTTCGAGCCCGCCTACAACGGCGACAACACCCCGTACCACATGTACTTCCAGCGCAAGGACGAGTATGTGGGCTTCGCAGGCAAGCTCACCGATGTGCTGAACCCGAAGCGCCCGGCTGCACAGGACCGTAGCGAGAGCACGCTGATGGATGACATCTGGGCGGGCGCGCCGTTCAAGGACCGTGCCGCCTTCATCAAGAAGGTGCAGGAGGTCACGAAGACCTATCAAGACGAGGGGCTGCTTTCCAGTCGTGATCGTCAGGTGGTTCTGCTTGCCTCCGCTCGCGCCAAGATGAGCTGACGTTTTCCTGCGACCAAACCGTCTCCCGTAGTGCACGACACGGCGGGAGATGAGTGATACAAACCATAACGCCTAACAGAAAGAATATTATGACCATCGAAAGCACTACTTCGGCCGTGAAGGGCGGTGTGGCGAAACGATTCGCCGCACTGTTCGTAGCTGCGGCCACGCTGCTGGCTGGCGGTGTCTTCTCCGTATCGGCCGCGCCGAGTGCACTGGCGGACGACGCTGAAACGAATGTTGCGCTCAATGCAGAAAAAGGCAACGACAATGCACCAGACGTTCAGGTCAGCTATGTCACTGGCTGGAACAGCACTGCTGCCATCAATGACGATAGCTTGGACGGCAACGCCAGCTATGGCGGTTGGGGCACTTGGGGCAACACCAGTGCCAGCGAAACTGCCACTTACACATGGAATCGCGCCGTGACCACGTCCAAGTCTGTGGGCTACTACTGGACGAACGTCAAGACCGGTGATGGTGGCGTGCCGCTGCCCAAGGATGTCTCGATTGAGTATCTCAATGCTGATTCCGGCCAGTACGAGACCGTGCCGAACCTGAAGGTGGACAAGACATTCCCCGCCGACGACGAGCTCGACGCCACCAACCCGGTGTATGGTCCGTATACCTACACCTTCGACCAGGTCACCACCAAGTCCATGAAGCTTGTGGTGAACAAGAAGGCCAATGACAACAAGGGTATTACCGTCACTGAGTGGCAGGTGTTTGGTACCAGCGCTGCACTACCAGTGGATCCGGGCGACCCAGGTGCTTTCTTAGACGTGCAGCAAGTTGCCGTGCGCACCACGCCGGGCGTGGACCCGACCTCGAAGTTGCCTGCAGAAGTGTGGGCGACACCTCAAGATGGTCCCAGCATTAAGGTTCCAGTGACTTGGGAAACCGTTCCGGCCGACGCTTATGCTACAGCTGGTACTACCGCCGAAGTCAAGGGCACTACTGCTGCCGGTACCTATGACAACATCAAAGTTGCGGCCGGTCAGGCGACGGCCACTATTGGTGTCTACGACCAGCTCAACACCGAGGTGACCGACGCGGAGTACGTCTCCACCATCACCGCTCCCGGTGTCAAGCCGGTATTGCAGGATACCGTGGCGCTGACCTACGCTGACGGCTCGGTCGAGTCGGGTCACAAAGTGACTTGGGACAGTATCCCGGCCGCCGAGTATGCTGAAGCCGAACAGGTCGGCTTCGTGGAAGGCTCTATCGAGGGTGTCGGCAATATCAAGGCGGAAGGCACGTTCTTCGTCATCGCGCCTTCCGACCCGAAAGCCCAGCCGATTGTTGCTATCGATTTCGACTCCGCGGCCCCCGGCTCCGGCTGGTACACCACTGCCCCGAAGTTCACCATCACCGCGCAGCGCGGCGTCTCCACCGTGCCGATAAAGACGATCGAGTACAAGATCGGCAAGGGCGAGTGGACCAGTGGCAAGGGCCCGATCAGCGTGACCGCGCAGGGTTCCGTGACCATTTCCGCCCGTGCCACCGATGAAAACGACAACAGCCGCGAGGTCTCCCAGACCATCAAGGTCGACACCAACGTGCCGGTGGTCACCGCTAAGCAGGAGAGCAAGAACGGCAACGATGTGGTCGTCTCTCTCACCGCTGATGACGGTGCCGCAGGCTCCGGCGTGACCCGTGTGCTGTACTCCACCGGCCCGTCCAGCAACCCGAAGTCCAACGAGAACACGATGTGGGGCACCTACACCGACGAGGACAAGGTGAAGGTGCAGCTCTCCGCTGACCACGACACTTACGTGCACTTCTATGCGCAGGATGCCGCCGGAAATGAGTCCGACTACGCCAACATCAATCTCGGCAAGGGCGAAGCCGTGACCCCGACCCCGACTCCGTCTGTGGATTCCGTTGCCGTCTCCGGTGATGGTGTCAAGGATGGCAAGCTGGCGCTGGTCGCTGGTGATACTGCCCAGTTGTCGGCCGAGGTGAAGGTGACCGGTGATGCGGCCAAGACCGTGGCCTGGAAGTCCTCCGACGCGAAGGTCGCTACTGTGGACAAGGATGGCAAGGTGACCGCCGTTGCCGAAGGTACGGCGACCATCACCGCCACCTCCACGGTTGACGAGAACAAGTCCGCGTCCGTCGAAGTCACGGTAACTAAGCCCGAGGCTCCGGTTCCGCCTGCCACCGATGAGGAGCGCAAGCCTCTTGCCGACAAGATCGCCGCTGTTGAGAGTGAGAAGCTCAACCAGAACGACTACACGGCTGATTCGTGGAAGGCATATGCGGATGCACTTGCTGCCGCAAAGCAGGTAGTCAAGGATCCGGCCGCAACCGCACCGCAGGTGACCGCTGCGCTCAACAAACTCACTGCCGCACACGATGGTCTCGCCAAGAAGGATAGCGGCGAAAAGCCTGAACCGCAGAAGCCCGGTCAGCAGAAGCCTGGGCAAAACCAGAAGCCCGACCAGCAGCAGAAGAACGCTACTACCACTGCCCCCACGGGTAGTGCGGTGGCTGCCGTTGCTGCGGCCGTAGTTGTGCTCGGCGCGGCTGGCGCCGGTCTGGTTATCTGGCGCAAGCGCCGTGCCTGACGTGAGGCTATTGCCCCTAGGCTAATAACAACCCAATAATTGAATACAGGTCTTATACCTGAAGTTGATCTGCGTCGCACTGGCTTGAACCCGAATCGATGTTCGGGCTAAGCCTGTGCGGCGCATTTCGTTGCGGCTGTGTTGCTCATAATCCGGTATCGGAGTTATTCATTAGGTCGGTTTGACGTTTATTAGGTCGGTCCTTGGTCGGAGCGGCCCTTGAAACCCCGCCGTTCCAAGGGATGGCTTCAGCACCCTCCGACCTAATGAACGAAGAAATGACCTAATGAATGCAATCGAGGTCGTAAAGAGCCGTTGGAGGTGACATCTTCAGTGTCATCAAGGCCCGAATTCAATTTGTAAGTGCAACGCTCGTCTTTGGGTGGCTTGTCTTCGAGAGTACCTTGCCGAGCTCTCGATACCAAACCTCGTTGGGCGTTTCCCAGTCCAGGACCTTCATGGGGGTGTCGTTGATCTCGTCCACGATGGCCTGCAGGTCCTCGTCCGTCAGGCCGTCGAAATTGGTTTTCTTGGGCAGGTAGCGGCGGATGCGTCCGTTGCGGTTCTCGTTCGTGCCGCGCTGGTATGAGGAGTAGGGGTCCGCATGGTAGGTGAGCATGCCGAGGGCCTCGTCCACGAGCAGGTGGCAGGAGGACTCCGTGCCGTTGTCCCAGGTGCGGTCGATGCGCGCGGGCGCGGGGATGTCCTTGTAGATGTCGTATTCGGCGCGCGCCGTGGCCGGCGCGCTCT
>OBZP01000192.1_pt1 | contig 15396 bp, 9 predicted proteins | sample 1476991 | NCBI WGS metagenome assembly OBZP01 (sample SAMEA2580255, study PRJEB22360) | human gut metagenome | biome: human gut; feature: human-associated habitat; material: faeces | place: Denmark | collected 2008/2010 | reverse complement strand
AATGGATGATACAAACCAATGATGAACATCAAAAGGGGGTTGCTGATATGGCGGCATCCTTCGCCGGGCAGTTCGGACTTCCTTCTTGGGGGCGTGCGCTCGGCCTACTTCATGATAAAGGAAAGGAATGGGCGGCATTCCAGCAATACATACGCAAGATGAATGGTTTGCCTACGAGTGACAAGAAGCGCTATGATGATCATACCCATGCTTTTGTGGGTGGAATATTGGCAAAAGAATTTATGGGAAAGGATGTTTCCCATCTTCTTGTAAACCAAATTATTTCTCATCACACGGGGTTACATAATTTCGGTGATGTGGAAAACATATTGAAAGAGAGGCTATTGTCCGAAGAAATAAACGAGGGTGACATTAGCATAAACAAACCTTTATTATTCCAAGAATTTATTGATTCACCTTTTTCTAAATCAAAGGTTGAATGGGAACACTTTCATCACCTTTCCCGTATGCTTTTTTCCTGTCTTGTAGATGCCGACCGGCTCGATACAGAACGGTTTATGGATGTAGAGTCATGGCGGAAGCGGGGAAATTTGGCTACGCTTGTCGATTTGTTTCCACAACTGGAGGCATATATGCAAAAACTGCAATCGAATGCAGCCGATACGAAAGTGAACCGCATCCGCCAGCAAGTGAAAGAACAATGCAGTAGAACTTCTTCAAGCGAAAAAGGATTTTATAGCCTTACAGTTCCGACGGGAGGCGGTAAAACACTTTCTTCTTTGTTATGGGCCATGAAGCATGCTGTAAGCCATTCAATGAATCGTATCATCATCGCCATCCCATATACCAGTATTATTGTGCAAACGGCAGGGCTTTTGAAGGAAATCTTTGGTGAAGAAAATGTATTGGAGCATCATAGTAATTTCGACCCCAATGATATTAAGGACGAGGAAAATAGGGAAAAAGCAAAATTGGCTACAGAGAATTGGGACTATCCCATTATTGTCACTACCAATGTACAGCTTTTTGAATCTATGTTTAGCAATAAAACATCTGATTGCCGCAAACTGCACAACATGGCAAATTCAATTCTTGTTTTGGATGAGGTTCAGATGTTGCCAACCGGCTTCTTGCAGCCGATAGTCGATGCGCTGAAAGCGTATCAGGAAATGTTCGGGATTTCGGTATTGTTTACCACGGCAAGTCAGCCGGTATTGAGCGGTCTGATAGAAGGAACAAATCCTAAAGCTGATTTTAAGGGAATAGAACATATCAAGGAAATTATTCCGGAAGAATTTGCTTTGCATGACCAACTTCGCCGTGTGAAGTTGGCAATCGATGATACAGGAAGAACATACGATGAGATAGCTGCAAAGGTGTCTGAATATAATAAGGTGTTGTGCATAGTGAACACTCGTAAAGATGCCAAAGAGCTGTATGACCGTTTGCCCAATGACGGAGTGAAATTGCATTTGTCTAGAATGATGTGCCCTGCCCACTTACACGAAACTATTGGTAAAATAAAAACTTTATTGAAGGATGGGTTGCAGCCGATTGTCAGGGTCATTGCAACCCAACTTGTGGAGGCTGGTGTGGATATAGACTTTCCGGTTGTGTTCCGTCAAGAAGCAGGACTCGATTCTGTATTGCAAGCAGCGGGACGGTGCAATCGGGAAGGACGAAGTGCCATGGGACATACATTTGTGTTCAGTCTGGCTGCAGAGAAGCGAAACCCCTTCGGTTCAATGGCTGACTCCAACAATGCTCGGTTGAATTTGCCGGAAGATAGTGATTGGTTTGCTCCTTCTACCATGAAAGCGTATTTTTGTCAATTGTATAGCAGAAAACAAACATTTGATGAAAAGGATATAAAGCACTGGCTTTACAAACCTACTGAGTTATGTTTTGAAACTGCATCAAAAGAATTTCGCCTGATTGATGATACAAGTATAAATGTTATCGTAAATTGGGAAAACAGCATGGAACTTATAGAGCAGTTGAAAGAATCGGGGTGTACCTACTCGTTGGTGAAGCAATTGGCGAAATTTACTGTAGGCATCCGTTCCTACGATTTTAAGCAACTGAAAGGCTATGGGCTTGTCGAAGAAATATTGGAAGGAATATATGTATTGGCAGACAGGTCTCAGTATAATAAAGCCACAGGTCTCAGTCTTGATAACCATTGGCTGGAGGAAGTATTAATGATATAAAGAAACGGATATGACAAAGAAAGAAACATTGAAATTGTTTGAAGAACGTAAAGTCCGCACCGTGTGGGATGATGAAAAGGAAAAATGGTATTTTTCGATAGTTGATGTGGTGTCAGTTTTAACAGACAGTGTTGATGCAACTGCTTATTGGCGTAAGTTAAAGCAAAGACTTAAAGAAGAGGGAAATGAAACCGTGACAAATTGTCACGGTTTGAAAATGAAAGCCGCAGACGGTAAGATGCGACTTACAGATGTGGCTGATACAGAACAACTACTACGTATCATTCAGTCTATCCCATCTCCCAAGGCAGAACCGTTCAAGCAATGGATGGCACATGTAGCATCCGAACGTCTTGATCAGATGCAAGACCCTGAGTTGAGTATTGAGCAAGCTATGATGGACTACAAGCGACTTGGTTACTCTGACAACTGGATAAACCAACGCTTGAAGAGCATTGAAATCCGTAAAGATCTTACAGATCAATGGAAACTACATAATGTAGAGGAAGGTGTTCAATATGCTACTCTTACAGACATTATCTATCAGCAATGGGCCGGAAAGTCGGCAAAGGAGTACAAACAGTTCAAGGGCTTGAAGAAAGAAAATCTCCGGGACAATATGACCAATGAAGAATTGGTTCTTAATATGCTGGCCGAACTCTCTACGACAAGTATTACTAAAGCTAAAAATCCTCAGACATTGGGTGAAAATATGCAGTGTGCGGCTGATGGTGGTGATGTGGCTCGTGTGGCACGCGAACAGTTGGAGCAAAAAACCGGTCGTGAAGTGGTAACTCCCTTGTCGGCAAAAAGGTTTTTTGAAGGTCAGAAACCAGAAGATTTATTGGAAAACAAGGAAAACGATGAATGATATGGAATATACAGATAAAGAATATTGTTTGGAGGTGTGGGGCGATTGGGCTTGTTTCACTCGTCCGGAATTGAAAGTAGAGCGTGTGAGTTACGATGTCATAACGCCATCGGCGGCACGCGCCATCTTTGAAGCGATACTGTTTAAACGCTATGCCATGCGTTGGCAGGTAACAAAGATTGAGGTACTCAGGCCTATTAAATGGGCTACCATTAGACGGAATGAGGTGGGGGCAGTTGCCAGTAAATCACCTATCATTATTGAAGATAAACGTCAGCAGAAGAACACGTTGCTTCTGCTGGATGTGCGTTACCGAATTTATGCTAAGTTAGTATTTATTCCGGTAAAAGACCGTCCGAAAGAGGCTTTTGCCAAGCATCAGCCAAGTGCGGACGAGAATCCTATGAAGTATTATCAGATGTTCGAACGCAGGGCATCACAAGGGCAATGTTTTACGCAGCCCTATCTCGGATGTCGTGAGTTTTCTGCAAACTGGAAGTATATTGAAAGTACTGATAATCTTGATTATCCCTTAGCCGAAGACAGAGATTTCGGTATTATGCTTTATGATATGGACTTTGAGGGAAATCCACACAAACCGGATGCAATGTTTTATAGAGCCCAAATGAAAAAGGGAGTGATTGTTGTACCGGATAAAGATAGTGAGGAGGTGTTGAGATGATATTGAAAGCATTATATGATTATTATCATCGGAGTGGAGATGATGTGGCCCCTTTTGGTTTAGAATACAAAGAGATTGGATTTATTATTGTTATTGATAGATGTGGAAAATTTCTGCGCTTTGAAGACAGGCGTATAGATAAGAAGTCGGCACAGCAGTTTCTTGTTAAGAAAAGTGTTAGCCGGTCAAGTGCCCCTGTTGCAAACTATTTGTATGACAATTGTAAATATGTATTTGGTTATTCCGATAAGGGGGATATGGAAAAGATACGTAAGTACTTTGAAGTATTTAAGGCGAAAGTAAAAGATATATATGATGCTTTTCCGGATAATGAGGACATAAAAGCTGTTTATGCATTTTATCAGCAAGACCCTTCTTTTATAGTTGGGGCTATGCAGAAAGATTCTTTATGGGATGATATAGCCAAAAATCTTAATAAGAAATATTCTACCTTTTCTTTCCTTATAGAAGGGGATACGAAAATAGTGGCTTCGAAAACGGAATTGATAAATTTGTTTGAAGAGAATCATGGCGTGGTAGGAAATCTTTGTTTGATAACAGGGAGATATTCAAAAGTTGTAGAGATTACAACTGCTACAAAGATACTTGGAAGCCAAGAAACAGCCAAACTGGTTGCATTTCAAGTTAATTCCGGGTATGATTCGTATGGGAAATCTAAAGGATACAATGCTCCAATATCAGAAGAAGCTGAATTTGCATATACAACCGCATTGAATCATTTGCTGCGTTCGGATTCTCACAATAAGTTTATGGTGGGCTCACGTACTTATCTTTTCTGGGCTTCCTCCAATAGCGAGGCTTCAAAAGAGTCCGAGAATAGTTTATTTTCTTTGTTGGGGCGGATTGAAGAAGAAAATGACGACCCAAACAGGCGTATAAAGTTAGTATATGATACTTTCCAGTCTATCTATAACGGAAAATTATCGGCAAACGATGATGACAAATTCTTCATTTTGGGTTTGGCTCCTAATTCGGCAAGAATTGCGGTAGTATATTGGAATGAGATGCCTTTGCGTGAGTTTGCAGGTTTGATAAGTAAGCATTTTACAGATATGGAGATGGTGGACACTCGCAAAGATAAGAAGCCGTACTTGGGACTGCATTCCATTCTTGGAAATGTTACTCTTGGAGGAAAGTCAAGTGATGCGACTCCCAACCTTCCTGATGCTGTGGTGAGAAGCATATTTCAAGGGTTGCCGTATCCGGCTTCTCTCTTTCAAGCATGTATTCGTCGCATACGTGCAGAACAATCCGTCAATATAGTGCGTGCTGCTATCATCAAGGCATATCTCAACAGACTAAACGAAAATAACAACCATAAAAAATTAGATGTTATGTTAGACAAAGAAAATCAAAATCAAGGGTATCTTTGTGGAAGGCTATTTGCCGTACTTGACAAGATACAGGAGGATGCCAATGGTATTCATTCCATTCGAGAACGCTATATGAATGCTGCATCAGCAACTCCTTCCATGGTTTTTGCCACGGTGCTCAACCTTTCTACTCATCATATAGAGAAGTTGAATCCGGGTGGACAAGTGTTCTATGAGAAGCTGAAACAGGAAATTATATCCAAACTTGATGCAAAAGGATTTCCTCCACATCTTAACCTGCAAGATCAAGGACGGTTCTTTGTGGGATATTATCATCAACGTCAAGACCTTTTTATGAACAAGGAAAATAAAGAAATGGAATAATAATTTTAAAAATATAAAGTTATGTCAGAACTAAAGAATAGAATTGATTTCGTTTACATATTTGATGTAAAAGATGGTAACCCAAATGGTGATCCGGATGCGGGTAATCTACCACGTGTGGATGCCGAAACAGGTATGGGACTTGTTACGGATGTCTGTTTGAAACGCAAGGTTCGTAACTATGTACAAATAGCAAAAGGGCTTGTGAATGGCTTTGATATATTTATCAAAGAGAAGGCAGTCCTGAATACTTTGATTGATAATGCACATGATGATTCAGAAGTAAAAAATGCAAAGGACAAAATAGAAGCAGCACGTCGTTTTATGTGTAATAATTACTTCGATATCAGAACATTCGGCGCAGTTATGTCAACAGGTAAAAATGCGGGTCAAGTTCGTGGCCCTATCCAGTTCACCTTTGCTCGTTCTATAGATCCAATTGCTGTAGCGGAACATTCTATTACTCGTATGGCAGTAGCAACAGAGAAAGAAGCAGAAAAACAAGATGGTGGCAATCGTACAATGGGACGTAAAGCCACCATTCCTTATGGCCTCTACGTCTGTCACGGCTTCATCTCCGCCAACTTGGCACAACAGACAGGATTTTCTGAAGAAGACCTTGAACTATTTTGGAACGCATTAAAGAATATGTTCGATGTGGATCGTTCGGCGGCACGTGGATTGATGAGTGCTCAAAAACTGATAGTCTTCAAGCATGACTCCATATTGGGTAATGCTCCCGCCAACAAGTTGTTTGAATTGGTAAAAGTGGAGAAAGTCTGCGATGGAGCATCACGCTCATTCATCGATTATTCAGTTACTATAGATAAGGAGAATGCTCCATCAAATGTAACTATTGAGGAACTGATATAATTCCATCGTATGTACAATGAAGACGATATGCTCATGTTGTCGGGGATTCAGCACTTTAGGTTCTGTCCCCGGCAATGGGCTTTGATACACATTGAGCAGCAATGGGGCGATAATCGTCTCACCATCGAAGGACAGATTCTGCACAAGCATGTAGATGATCCGTTTTATAGACAGAAGTGTGGTGACCAGATAACATTGCGTGCGGTGAATATCGCTTCGCGTGAACTTGGACTCTATGGAATCTCTGATGCCATAGAGTTGTTTCCTTCCTCATCTCTTGAAAATACTATCTTGCATCCCAACTATCCGGGGCGATGGCAACCGGTTGCTGTGGAGTATAAGCATGGCAAACCGAAAAGAAACGAGGTGGATGAAGTGCAGTTGGCAGCACAAATCATGTGCATAGAAGAAATGTATGCTATCCATATACCATACGGCGCTTTCTTTTATGGGGAGCTTCGCCATCGGGTTAATGTGGATATAACGGAGGAACTGCGAGATATAGTCAGACAATGTGCCCGGGATATGCACGATATATTTAGTAAAGCGGTTATCCCGAAGGCTGAATATGGGAAACATTGTGACAAGTGCTCGCTGAAAGATATTTGCATGCCGGAAATGGTAAATAATTGTACTTCGGTAGATAATTACCTTACTAAAAATCTGTATCTATGAGAAAACTATTGAATACTTTGTATGTGACGACACCGGAAGCGTATCTTAGTAAGGATGGGCTGAATGTCGTTATATCTGTTCAGCAGGAGGAGGTGTTTCGTATTCCTGTCATAAATATAGAAGGCATCGTTACGTTCGGATATATGGGCGCAAGTCCCGGTGTGATGAAATTGTGTAGTGACAATGGTATATCACTCACATTTCTTTCTCCACAAGGCAGATTCATCAGCAGGGTTCAAGGTGCTACGAAAGGAAATGTTCTGTTACGCAAAAAGCAGTACCAATTGTCGGACGATGCATCTTGGTCGTTGCATGTGGTTCGGTTGATGATTGGTGGTAAGATTCAAAACTATCGCAATATATTGAGGAGATATATTCGTGATTATGGTGAGAATGAAGACATTAATAGAGCGGTGCAAGTATTGGAACGTGCCAAACGTGATGTTTTGAAGGCTCAAGATAAGACGGAATTAATTGGTTATGAGGGGATGGCTTCGAATGCCTATTTTGAGGTATTGCCAATCTTGATACTTAATCAGAAGACTGATTTTCCATTTCATGGTCGCAATCGTCGTCCTCCCAAGGATGCGGTGAATGCCATGTTGTCTTTTGCATATACCTTGATTGCCAATGATGTTGCGGCCGCTCTCGAAACTGTTGGCCTTGATCCATACGTCGGGTTTCTCCATACACTCCGTCCAGGGCGCACGTCGTTGGCTTTAGATATGATGGAAGAGTTACGTGCTTACCTTGGCGACCGTTTTATTTTGTCGTTGATTAATAAAAGACAGATTTCAGTAAAAGACTTCTTGTTCCAAGGTGATAATGGGGTTGTTATGACAGATAAAGGGAAAAAGACTTTTATTACTGCATGGCAGGCAAGGAAAAGGGAAGTGATAATTCATCCTTATCTTAATGAAAAAGTTGAAATAGGGCTTCTGCCTTATGTGCAGGCTATGTTAATGGCAAGATATATCAGGCAGGATATTGACGATTATCCGGTATTTCTTATAAAATGATTTTTAATTATGTACATTCTTGTGACTTACGATGTGGATACTACAAGCAAAGAGGGGGCTCGCCGTTTACGATGTGTGGCCAAGGCATGTTTGGATTATGGACAGAGGGTGCAGAACTCAGTCTTTGAGTGTGTAGTGACGGAAGCGCAATATTCTCTTTTAAAAGGGAGAGTTAGGGATATTATTGATATGTCTCTTGATAGTGTTCGTTTTTATATTCTTAGTAAAAATGAGAATAAGAGGGTAGAAGTAATAGGTGTTGAAACGGCTTATAAAGTTGAGGAGGCTCTTATAATATAATGCGAATGTGGTGTGTTACAAAAAAAGTAGTATCTTCGCATGTGTTAATAATCAGTAGATTAAATTATTTGTAGAGTATTTCTTCGTTATGAAGTTGAATAATAATGATGATTCGCATAACAGTGGATTAAACTTGCTGATTTATAATATGTTATTAGATATAGAGTCACACCCTACGTGGGTGTGTGGATTGAAACTGAATGGTTCGTGGGAAGTGAGTGGCACTACGAAATTGTCACACCCTACGTGGGTGTGTGGATTGAAACAGGCCATGATGTTATTGCGCCTTATATCGTCAGTCACACCCTACGTGGGTGTGTGGATTGAAACATGCACATTTCCTTTAGTTCGAGAAATCGTCATCAGTCACACCCTACGTGGGTGTGTGGATTGAAACATAAAACACAGTCTGCTACCCCTTATGGTAAGGATGTCACACCCTACGTGGGTGTGTGGATTGAAACACCAGAATTGCTTAAAGCTGTTGACCATTGTCAGGTCACACCCTACGTGGGTGTGTGGATTGAAACTAGCGATGTCGATGTTGAGTATTTTATTAATAGTCACACCCTACGTGGGTGTGTGGATTGAAACGTTATTGGCAATGGAAGTCTAATATCGATACTGTGTCACACCCTACGTGGGTGTGTGGATTGAAACCTCTATTATCATTTTTTTTAAGGTTAGGAAAAGTCACACCCTACGTGGGTGTGTGGATTGAAACAACGTGATTGGCAAGAAAAGATGTGGGGTATGGTCACACCCTACGTGGGTGTGTGGATTGAAACTCTCGAACTTGCCTTTAATGCGGATGGCTTCCAAGGTCACACCCTACGTGGGTGTGTGGATTGAAACGCCATGATATTTACTATATTTGTTTCTTCCTGGCAGTCACACCCTACGTGGGTGTGTGGATTGAAACACCCACATGTGATTGTTTTCAAAACCATAGTCAAGTCACACCCTACGTGGGTGTGTGGATTGAAACCTCCAGTACCATGTTATGTACCCAAGGTATAGGATGTCACACCCTACGTGGGTGTGTGGATTGAAACATCAATGGCCCAGTATTCGGCAATATCGAAGATGGTCACACCCTGCGTGGGAATATATGGATTGGAGCATTGTTCACTCGTCGGTCAAGTTTATGGAAGAACTGTAAGCATTCGGCCTCTTATGTATTTCTCTCCAGGCTTTTGATTTTGTTATGACTGGAAAAAACACGTACAAGCCCGAATGCTTATCTTTTGTCTGTTTTTTTTTGTTGTTTCACCTAGGTGACAATACATTGGCACCTAAGTGGAGAGGCGTAGTCACCCAAGTGATACGATTGCTTCACCTTGGTGAAACTATAAATTCAACTAAGTGTTTGCACGATAAGGCCTTGTAAATGAAGTAAATGGATGAACCATCATGTAGGACACATCAAGAAGGAAAATCTATGAGTCTTCAGAAACAATGGTAAAAATCCACATACATACCAGTTAAGGGGAATTACGGATCCTTTTACACCACAAACCGTTGAAAATAAATGGTTTGTGGTGATAGAAACAAAAAAAGAACAGATGTCTTTTTAATACGCTATCTTATCCAATATCCCGTTCAAGTGTGCAATAGCCACTCCATAATTAGTCATGGGAATCTGTTGCTTACGGGCATTATCAATCCGGTTTAGTACATATTTGCGATTGAACATGCAGGCTCCGCAATGAATGATTAAGTGATAGGGTGTCAAATCCTCCGGAAAGTCTGTACCTGCAACGATATCTATTTGTAGCTCTTCGCCTATCTTTTTACGCAACATACGTGGAAGCTTTACTCTGCCTATGTCCTCGGTGGCAGGGGCATGAGTGCAGGCTTCCGCTATCAGTACCCGTGACTGTGGGGTGAGGCAGTCTATGGCTGAGGCTCCTTCTATATAATAATGTATATCTCCCTTATATCCTGCCATCAGGACAGAGAAAGAGGTGAGAAGGCTATCTGCCGGCTTTTGTTCATAAACGGTATGAAAAACCTGGGAGTCGGTTATAATCAGTTTCGGAGGGCGGGACAGAGCCTGCAAGGTGGAAGCTATTTGGTCTGTTGTACAACTCATCACCAGGCATTTCTTGTCCAATAATTCGCGCATCGTCTGTACCTGTGGAAGGATGAGACGGCCTTTGGGAGCCTGTATATCTTGCGGCATGACTAAGAGCACTAAATCTCCTTCTTTAACCAGATTTCCGGTAATGGTTTGTTGCCCGAAATCTGCCGGTAACTTTTCCAGAATCGCCTGATGTATCTTCTTTATACCTGTTCTTTCCTTTGCGCTGATAACGAGAGGCTTTTGACCGCAATCTTTTTCTATACGGAGTAGGGTGGATGCTATGTCTTTTCGTATGTCAGCCTTGTTCAGTAGCAAGATGACAGGGATGTTTTTTTCCTCCAATTGCTTCATCCACTTCTTTTCCTCTTCATGGGCTTCGTCTTCACAAAGAAGTAAGGCTATGTCTGTTCGTTCGATGGCTTTCAGCGTGCGGATGATGCGCATTTCTCCTAATTCTCCTTCATCGTCAAATCCCGGCGTGTCGATAAAGAGACAAGGGCCGATTCCTTGAATCTCCATGGCTTTGCTCACGGTGTCTGTCGTGGTACCGGGGATATCCGATACAAGGGCAGTATCCTGTCCGGTCAAGGCATTGATTAAAGAGGACTTGCCACTGTTGCGCCGCCCGAAGAGGGCGACGTGCAGGCGGTTGGCAGATGGGGTGTTGTTTAAACTCATATGTGGTTACTTTATCAGTCTGGAAACATCGCCCGGCGCGTGGGCCGGATTAGAATCTGAAATCTCGTTTCCCTTCTTCTATCTTTTTCAGGTTACGGGTTGCTATTTCTTTTATTTTCGGGTTGGGAACGTGTTCCAATTCTTTTTTTATCAATTGGATTCCCTTGGCTCGTGTATCCGCTGTCGCATAATCTTCCAGATACTCTTTCAGTGTCATCAATGCATTGGGTGCACAACAATTAGCAATTTGTCCCGATTTGACTAATGACATAAAGCGGTCACCTGTACGTCCTTCTCGGTAACAAGCTGTACAGAAACTGGGAATGTGCCCTAAATCGAGCAACCAGTTCACTACTTCATCCAAGGTACGGGTATCGCTGATATCGAATTGTGCCGAGTTTTCTTCCGGTGTTTCCGGAATGGCATAACCGCCTACGCTGGTCCGGGAACCGCCGCTGATTTGTGAAATTCCCAGATTCAAGACCTTACGTCGGGTTGCAGCCGATTCCCTTGTAGAGATAATCATGCCTGTATAAGGAACAGCAATACGGATTACTGCCACAATCTTACAGAATATCTCGTCCGAGATGGCGTCCGGAAAGTCTTGCGTGGCGATATCATCTGCCGGACAAATACGAGGAACGCTGATGGTATGCGGACCTACTCCGAAAGTGGCTTCCAGATGTTCGGCATGCATCAATAATCCTACAAAGTCATAGCGGTAGGTATTTAGCCCGAATAAAACACCTAGTCCTACATCGTCAATGCCCGCTTCCATGGCACGGTCCATCGCTTCGGTATGATAAGCATATTTGCTTTTCGGACCGGTAGGATGCAGGGCTTCGTAATTTTCTTTATGATAAGTTTCCTGAAACAAAATATAAGTGCCGATACCTGCGTCTTTCAGTTTGCGATAGTTTTCTACGGTGGTGGCGGCTATGTTGACATTGACCCGTCGGATGGCTCCGTTTTTATGCTTGATGCTATAAATGGTCCGGATGGATTCCAATATATATTCTATAGGGTTCCGTAGCGGGTCTTCTCCTGCTTCCAGTGCCAGACGTTTGTGTCCCATATCCTGCAAGGCAATTACTTCCTTACGAATTTCTTCTTGTGTCAGTTTCTTGCGTGCTATGGTCTTGTTCTTCAAATGATAAGGACAGTAAACACATCCGTTCACACAATAATTGGAAAGGTACAGGGGGGCGAACATCACAATACGGTTACCGTAAAACTTATGTTTGATTTCCTGTGCCAGATGGAAGATACGTTCTATCAAATCCGGTTGGTCACATTCCAATAGTAACGCTGCCTCACGATGGGATAGTCCTTTGCATCGGGCGGCTTTGTCAATCAGTTGCTCTATCAGAGCACGATTACTTTTGTTGCTGCGGGCATACTCCAGTGTTTCCAGTATTTCCTGGTGGTCAATGAATTCTTCCGCTATTTTAGAATCTGCTTTATACATATTTATTAGGGGTTAGTGATTATAATCACCTCTATCTGTTGATATCCGGTAACCGATTGTTTCCAATCGTTGTGCCAAGTTTCGTAGACCTTCGGCGGCTTCGGCGCCGAAAGCTGCTTTGTTGTCATACAAAGCATATTTTTCTCTTTGCTCCCGAGGGGAGAGATTGGGCATCACTACATTAGCTCCTGCCAATATCCCTTTTTCCCGTCCGTCCGGTGACAAGGTGGCAAGGGCGGTGGTCGATGGAATCAGGGCGGACGGGTGCATCAACCGGAAAAGGGATAATAGCTTGAGAGTCATTTCCACACTTCCGGCCGGTTCCATTCCGAATGGTGTTTCATGGTGGGGGATAAAAGGACCTATACCAATCATCTGGGGATGGAACTGTTCTATGAACAACAGGTCTTCTACCAGATGGGGCAGAGTTTGTCCCGGACTACCTACCATGATTCCTGTTCCGGTTTGATATCCTATTTCTTTCAGCCATTGTAAACATTGGAGGCGATGCTTTAGTGACATTTCTTCAGGATGGAGTTTCCGGTAATGCTGTTCGTTATGTGTTTCGTGCCGAAGCAGGTATCGGTTCGCTCCTGCCCGGAAAAAACGCTCGTATGCTTCCCGTGATTTCTCCCCTAATGAAAGGGTGATGGCACAATCGGAGAACTCATTGCGGATGGCGGCTACGGTTGCTTCTATCCACTCGTCTGTCAAGGCAGGGTCTTCGCCGCCTTGCATTACGAAGGTACGGAACCCGAGTGCGTATCCTTCACGGCAACATTCCAAAATGGTTTCGCGCTTTAATGCGTAGCGGGCCACAGCAGGATTTCCTTTTCTTATTCCACAATAATAGCAATTGTTACGACATCGGTTGCCCACCTCAATAAGCCCACGGATAAAGATGGCATTCCCGAAATGCGCTAAAGTAACTTCTTGGGCCTGTTGTTGGAGATACATTAAAGTATCAGCGTCCTGACAGGTGAGGAGAATAGCATATTCTTCGCCGGTCAAGCTATGTTTATGACGCAATTTATCAATCAGTTGCTTCATTCGTACTTTTTTATTAATGGAAAACCTGAAAAGCTCACCTGCTACTGTAGGGGCGGCCTCCATGCATTTGCCTAGTGGCACACAATGAACTTTATACATTCGAAGGTGTGTCAAAATGATAGATTGTTTTCATTTTGACACACTTCCCTATGGTGAAGGATTGCGAATAACGTCTTTCCGCTAAGGTAGTTTTCTACTTTTAATACGTCTTCTCCTGTTTAGCCAGTTCTTGTACCAACTGACGTTTCCCGTTACTGCCGCTATGAGTACTGGGTCCTGTGATACATCCCCCCTCGCAGGCCATCACTTCGATGAACTGTCCGGGAGCTTTTCCCGATTTTGCGTATGCACGTAATGTTCCGATATTCTTCTTGTTTAAATCGGATACCTGTATGGCATTGATTTTGTCCGCTTCCATTTTCAAGAATGCCTTTACGGCTCCCATCACGCCGCCAGCTTGTGCAAACCCATGCGCTTCGCGAACAGATGAGAATTCCATGGCGTATGGCTGTACAATCTCCAAGTTGACTTCGAAAGCATCGAAAATAGAAGAAACTTCCTCAAACGTCATCACAAAATCCACAGCTTCATCACGTTGGGCCTCTTTACGTTTGGCTACACATGGGCCTACGAATACGATCTTTGCATCAGGATACTTCTCTTTGGCTATACGTGCTGCATAATACATAGGTGAACCTGTGCCGGAAACGTATTTTTTCATATCGGGAATATACTTGTTCACCAGCTCGATGTACGATGGACAGCATGAAGTGGTCATGAATTTCTGTCCTTCCTCCAACTTCTCTATCAGTTCGTGTGCTTCGTGTTCTACGGTAGACATGGCGCCTTGTGCCACTTCAATTATATCGGTGAAACCGATTTGTCTGAATGCACCATATACCTGTTCGATAGTTGTGCTGAATTGCCCTAAAATAGATGGCGCGACAATGGCTACCACTTGTTCTCCTTTACGGATGCGTTGCAACACATCGAATGTCTGTGATATTTCAAAAATGGCCCCGAAAGGACAAGCATTCATACATTTACCGCAATAAATACATTTGTTCTCGTCGATATGCTCTATACCGTGTTCATCTTTGCTGATCGCTTTGACAGGACAAGATTCTTCGCAAGGAACAGGAATATAAACGATTGCGTGATAAGGACAGCTTTTGTGGCAGATGCCGCAACTGATGCAGGTATCATGGTCGATCCATGCCTTGCCGGTGTCAGCATGTACATGTACGGCTCCTTTAGGACAATTGTACTGGCAACTGCGGGCGGTACATCCCCGGCATAAGTCGGTGATTTCGTAATTGATCTGTACGCAGGCCGAGCATGCTTCGTCTATAACACACATAATGTTGTCTTTGGGCTTTCCATTGTTTGCACGTTCTATAGCACGTGCGGCATATTCGGATAGTGGAGTGAGCTCATCGGTTTCGTCATCCATATCCAGCCCCAATAGAGGAAGGGATTTGTATTTCCATACAGCGCGTTCTTTGTGTACGCAGCAGCGCCCTGCATGTTTTGAACGTCGGGGGCTGAGTTCTAATGGCAGACGGTCTATTTTGTCTGTTGTCAGTTCTCCGTTTTTCCACAATTTTACAAGTTCTGTCAGCAATCTGTGGCGGACAATCATAATGTTGTTCGTAAATGCCATATAGTTAAAGGGGTTAGTTATTAGGTTTTGCAAAGATAGTGATAGTTTGTGTCCTATGGAAATATTAAAAAAAGAAAAATCACATTTTCCTCTTTTTATATTCAGATTTGTTCTGTCGCTGTGGAATGTAGCCGACTGGTTT
>OBZP01000191.1_pt1 | contig 15398 bp, 9 predicted proteins | sample 1476991 | NCBI WGS metagenome assembly OBZP01 (sample SAMEA2580255, study PRJEB22360) | human gut metagenome | biome: human gut; feature: human-associated habitat; material: faeces | place: Denmark | collected 2008/2010 | reverse complement strand
TAAAAAAACTATATCTTTATAAAACAGGCTGTATAAATTTTAGTCTATGGTTCAGATATCAATGACTAGAACGGCCTATTAGGATATTATTTACCAACAAAAAAATAAAAGAACATGATGAAATATTTACTATTCTTGTTGTTCCTCTTATTGAAAGCAGGAACAGCTACAGCTCAAAACAATTTAGTAGTCAACGGTATTCCATGGTTTGATGACAAGGGAAATATTGTCAATGCACATGGCGCTTGTATTGTGGAAGAAAACGGAAGATATTATCTTTTCGGAGAATGGAAATCGGACAAAAGTAACGCTTTCCCCGGCTTCTCATGTTATTCTTCGGATGACCTTGTAAACTGGAAATTCGAGAACATTGTCCTTAGAGTCCAACCCGAAGGCATCCTTGGCCCCAATCGCGTAGGTGAGCGTGTAAAAGTGATGAAATGCCCTAAGACGGGCGAGTATATCATGCTGATGCATGCCGATGATATGGGATACAAGGACCCTTATATCGGTTTAGCCACCTGCAAAACGATTGCAGATGACTATCAGTTGCAGGGACCGTTGCTCTATAAGGGACAACCGGTAAAACGCTGGGATATGGGAACCTTTCAGGACACCGATGGAAAAGGATATTTACTGATTCATCATGGCCCTGTTTATCGGTTAAGTGATGATTACCGTTCGATAGAGGCTGAAGTGGCCCACATTAAAGGCATGGGCGAATCACCGGCCATGTTCAAAAAGAATGGTGTCTATTTCATGCTTACCTCAAACCTGACCAGTTGGGAGAAAAATGACAACTTCTATTTTACGGCTCCCCAGATAGAAGGTCCTTGGACGAAACAAGGGCTGTTCTGCCCGGAAGGCAAGCTGACCTACAATTCGCAAAGTACATTTGTATTCCCACTGAAATGCGGTAACGATACCATACCTATGTTTATGGGGGATCGTTGGTCTTATCCGCATCAGGCCTCAGCCGCCACGTATGTATGGATGCCTTTACAAGTGGATGGAACAAAAATATCCATCCCTGAATATTGGCAGGCATGGGACATCAGGAAGCTAAAACCGGCGGACGCGCTGAACAAAGGGAAAAAGTTGTACGGGGCATGGAAGTCCAATCAAAAAGGAGACGTGTTGGAGATAGCGTTCAAAGGAACTCATGCTGCTATTGTTGGAGAAACAAACCCTCATGGCGGGTATGCCAAAGTAAGTGTATTAAATGCGGAAAAGGATACTGTATATTCTTCATTGGTGGATTTTTACAGTAAGTATCCGGAAAAAGCAATTCGAATTATAACACCGAAAATGCCGGAGGCAAGTTATACCTTACAGGTTGAAGTAACAGGAATACGACCGGTATGGACAGACAAGACTAAAACAATCTATGGAAGTGACGACACTTTCGTAACGATAGACAATGTCTATCATTTTTAAATTATCCGAAAACGTATGATAACAGATACAATCAAGTAAAAAGAAAAGGCACATGAAAAAAGAATATCTGATTAACATTGCAATGGTCCTATCCATTGCCGTTTTATTCACGTCGTGCGACTCTCGTTCGACTGACTATCGAATGATTTCCGTGGAAGCACCTTTCCCCATGGAACCTATTTGTGAATATATTTACCCCGAGCGCGATTACGTAATCACAGACTTTGGCGCTGTGGCTGATACAATGCATGTAAATACAGAGGCTATCAAGCAAGCCGTTCAGGCTTGTTCCAAGGCAGGTGGAGGAAGGGTGGTAATTCCTGCCGGTGAGTGGGTGACTGGTCCTATTCACTTGGCCAATAATGTAAACCTGCATTTGAAAAAAGATGCGGTAGTACGTTTTACCGATAATCCGAAAGATTATTTACCTGCTGTGATGACAACATGGGAAGGTATGGAATGCTACAACTATTCCCCACTTGTCTATGCGTACGACTGCGAAAATGTGGCAATTACGGGAGAAGGAACACTTGCTCCGAAAATGGGAACATGGAAGAAATGGTTTAAACGTCCGGTTGCTCACATGAATGCTTTAAAAGAACTTTATACAATGGCATCAACCGATGTTTCTGTGCAACAACGGCAGATGGCAGTATCTGAAAATAATTTACGTCCTCATTTAATTCAATTCAATCGGTGTAAAAATGTGCTGCTTGACGGCTTTAAAATTCGCCAAAGTCCCTTCTGGACTATCCATTTGTACTTATGCGATGGTGGTATTGCCCGTAACCTTGATGTTTATGCCCATGGACACAATAACGATGGCATAGATTTGGAAATGAGTCGCAATATTCTGATCGAAAAATGTAAATTTGATCAAGGTGATGATGGTGTGGTTATTAAATCGGGGCGTAATCAAGATGCGTGGCGATTAAATACACCGACTGAGAATGTGGTAATTCGTGATTGTCACATTGTCAATGCACATACTCTCTTGGGAATTGGAAGTGAAATGTCAGGAGGGGTTCGTAATATTTATATGCATCATTGTGAGGCTCAAGACTCAGTATTTCGTTTGTTCTTTGCCAAGACAAACCACCGTAGAGGAGGATTTATTGAAAATATTTGGATGAAAAATGTTCGTGCCGGCCGTATGCAACGGGTAATGGAAGTAGATACAGATGTACTCTATCAATGGCGTGACCTAGTCCCCACCTACAAGGATAGTATTACAAACATTCGCGATCTTTATATGGATAGTATTTGGGTTAATCGTGCCGAGGTTATTCTTGATTTGAAAGGAGATGAGCGGTTACCCATTAGCAATGTTTCAGTCAAAAATATCTACGTGAAGGAATTGACAGACAGTGTGAAGTATGTGAGAAATGCGGAAAATATAGTACTAGAAGAATTGAGATATAATAATTGATTACTGATAGAGACATTACAATCATTCGTAATCTTATCTATAAAACAAGAACATGAAAAGATTTATTTTACTATTAGCCACCGTCCTTTTGTGTGTAAGAATGACGGGAGAAACCCTTGTCCCAGATTCCATTTCCAATCCCATTCGTACCGGATTTCATCCCGATCCCTCTATCTGCCGGGTAGGAGAAGATTATTATTTAGTCACTTCATCATTCACATGGTTTCCCGGACTTCCTATTTATCACAGCCGTGACCTGACTAACTGGTCGCTTATCGGTCATGCATTAACCAATCCCAAGGCTATCGACTTTAACGGTATGACGGATAATGACGGCATCTGGGCCCCCACTTTGCGTTATCATAATGGAACATTCTATCTTATCACCACAGCTCATGGCTGTGGTGGCAATTTCTACATGACAGCCAAGAATCCGGCCGGTCCCTGGTCGGATCCGGTGTGGCTGAAAGATGCTCCCGGCATTGACCCTTCTCTTTTTTTTGATGAGGACGGACGCTGTTATTATACAGGCAATCGCTGGGATTTTAAGAGCGCATGGCCTGCCCAGTGTGCCGTATGGATGCAGGAGCTGGACCTCCAAAAAAGATGTCTGGTCGGAGAACGAAAAACATTGGCCTATGGTCATGCGGCTAATGCAAAGTACGCCGAAGGGCCTCATTTATACAAAATAGAGGATCACTATCTATTGTTGATGGCTGAAGGAGGATCGGATTATAACCATGCTGTTACCGCCCTCACTGCTAAATCCCTCTGGGGACCGTATGTACCTTGTACCGTCAATCCCGTATTGACACACCGCCATCTTGGCAAGGACTACCCTGTGCAGTCTCTCGGACATGCCGATCTGGTACAGACACCGACCGGAGATTGGTATGCTGTGTTTCTCGGTAAACGAATTGTGGAAGGAGGGCTGGTGCCTTTAGGACGCGAAACCTTTCTTTGTGAGGTGAGTTTTCAAAACGGTGAACCTATCTTCAATCCCGGCATTGGTGTTATCGGAAACCGGTTGAAACGTCCACCTTTACCATGGACGCCGGTGTCGAAGACAGATAAACAGAATGATTTTGAAAGTTCTGCTTTATCACCGGAATGGGCTACAATGCGTATCCCTGAGCAACCTTTCCATCATTTTGCCGATGGCAACTTGTTTTTGTCTCTCCGACCTGAGATGGCAGACAGTCTGGTATGTCCCTCCATGCTTCTGCGCCGTGTACATTCTCATAATTTTTCTGCCACCACGACAATGAGTTTCTCCACCCGTCGGGCGAACGAATGGGCGGGCTTGGTTCTGTATCGTACAGCTAAAGGCTATTATTCATTACTGAAAGGAAAGAATGAAATCCGTTTGACAAAAGTACTTCTAGGCAAAAAAACAATAATTGCGACACTGCCTTGGAAGGAAAAATCTGTCATATTACGCTTGGTAGCCAAAGGAGCTACATTAACATTCTATGCCGGTTTGTCAAATGATATGCTTTATCAAGTGGGAGAGGTACAAAGTGTAGATGCTGTGTCGGATAATAAAGTCAACCGCTTTAATGGTACGGGAGTCGGAATATATGCGACATCCTATGCTCAAAAGAGTAATGCTGAGGCTCGATTCGATACCTTTGAATATGAATGATTAATTCATAAAAGAGACTATATAAGTAATGGCGTGTTTGGTGACTAGATAGACCTAGGGCATACTCGTTTTCCGGAAAACTTCATGTTGAAGGCTTCTAGAGCACGTCAATTGGTCTTAACTGTCTGTATGAACTGAGTCTTTGTCATGTCGCAAATGGCGTTTCGGTAGTGGTGGTATGCCTTATTGGTTTCAGCCAGTCCACAACAAAGCCGAATGAATATATCATTAAATCGGAGTTGCTCCATTTGAAGTGGATTCATCTTGAAACTGAATACCAAGAGAGAAAGCACTATTGACATTTCGGTCGGATGCACAGTCAGAATTATAAAAAAGACTGGAAAGAAGTCACAGGTGCTGAGAAAATAGGACGGGTACAGCTTCCGATTGAAGGACTGAGTGTTGAATAGGAAAAAGTGTCTGTTCAATAACCATATTCTTCTTTTTTAAGTCATTCTTAATCTACTTAATTAAACCGACAAGTTGCAAATTCTTGAATTTCTTCCTAGCTTTGTATTCGTTTGTTTTTAACAGGAGTACTTGCGTGAAGAATATGAAAAACATAGGAAGGATAGTATTGCCAATCATTATTTTGTTATTGACTGTGCGGATAAATGCCGTTCCGGTCAAAGCATTTGATATGATAATAAGAAATCTTCCTAATTCGGAACAGTTGCCGACCAAAGAATTGCTTTGTATCTTCCAGGATTCGGAAGGATATATGTGGTATGGTACTGAGGGGGGAGGCTTGTGCCGTGATGATGGATATACAGTGAAAGTATTCCGTTCTGATTTCAAGAATCCGGGAGTCTTGGAAAACAACAGTGTGACGTGTATTACTGAAGACAGTGAAGGGAAAATATGGTTTGGAACGAAGCGTGGTGTCTATATTTTGTCAAAAACAGATTATGAGATAAGGGCGCTTGCTGATGAAACGATAAGGAGTTGGACTATAACTACAATGACAGCGACGTCTGATGGTATGATTTGGATTTCGACTAACAGGCACTTGTTTCGATACAATGCGTTAGGGGAAAGAACTGGAAAATACATTCTTACATGGAAAGGACAGGAGAATACCGTCAATTCTATTTATGAGGATAAGAAAAAGAAAGTTTGGGTAACTCAAGCAAAAGGTGGGCTTTTTTGCTATGATAAGGTAAAGGACTCTTTTATTTCATATCCTTGGCCCTATGAAGAGTATCCCACAAGCATGACGGAAGATCATAACACCCCGTATTATTGGGTTACTACTTGGGGAAAAGGTATTGTACGTTTTGATCCCAAGGCACAGGATACAGACAAAATGTTTGGATTGCAAACAGTGGATAATGCGTCTTCTAACTCCGATACCCGAAAGCTTCATCATATCATACAAGATTCTGTTAAGGGATATTTGTGGGTGACTGCGGCAGATAACTTATATGCCTATAAAATAACGGACGATGCATCTTTGGATAAGGTAGATCTCTCTCGTTTATTATCAGCTGACAGGAAAATCCTCACAAAGATTCTTTCCGATCAATCCGGAAACTTATGGGTGACAGGTTATTATCCTTCTTCTTTCATTATTTCTTTTCTTCCTAATGAAGTGCTTCCTTTGTCTATGGAAGGGGTAAAGCAAAATTTGGGGGTAATCGCGTCTCCTATGCAGTTTTCTCAAGAGAAAAATTATTATTGGATCAGGCAAAAGAAATTGGGACTATATGCTTATGATCCCCAGAGAGATCGTATATCTGTTGTTGAGAATGACAGGGAGCTCTCTTTTTTCTTTGAGAGGCCATCGGACAGAGAGGGACTCTATATGGTAAGGGATCATTCGGTAATTTTAATTCGGTATAAGGAGAACCGGCTTTTTGAATCCATCGTATGTGCCATACCCATTAAACAAGGTGAGCGTATCCGTGCTTTGCATGATGACCACCATGGAAATCTTTGGATAGGGACTACTTACCATTTATTTCGGTATAGCTTGGAGGAAGACCGATTGACTACAGTTTGTGATGATGTTAGTTTTATAAATGCTATCGTTTCGTCTAATGAAGGAGTTGTTTATTTTGCAACTGAAAGTAGAGGGTTGTGGAGAATTTCCGGAGAAAGCCGGTTGCAAATAAAGGATACTGGAGAAAATTATTCGGTATTGACTGTCGCTCCGGACAACAATCTTTGGGTGGGTACTAAACAGGGTAACGTGTATAGTTATTCTCCGGATACGAATGATTTTATTTCCCGGACAAAAGATTGTGGATTGACAGGGGATGCTGTTTTGGATATAAAGTCGGATGACAATGGGAATCTTTGGATTCTTACATCACAGCGGGTGATGGTCTATCATCCCGGAACACATATCTTTAATATGATGTCTTGTGCTGATTCTTGGATAAATTTGGAAGATTTCCAATCATTGTATAAAGGCCCTCGGGGAGAAATGAGCGTGGGTGGACGAGGTGGAATTGTGACTTTTCCTCACTATAACGAAAAAAAGAGGAGGATACCTGAGCCCGTGGTGCGTTTGACATCCATCAAAATGAATAACCTCTCTGAAATAGGAGTGGATAATCAAGAGAAAATAAGACTGTCCCCTCACGAGAGGAATGTGGAATTGTTTTTTTCAACTTTTGATCATTTGAATACAAATAAGGTAAGATATGCTTATCGTTATAAACAAAGAAACGATAAGTGGGTGACCTTGCCGACAGGGAAAAATAGTATCGGCTTGTCTGATTTGTCAAAGGGGGAATTTGAACTGGAAGTTCGTGCTACAGATGAAAACGGACTGTGGAGTAAGAGTACATTGACGGTTATGATCCAGTGTCTGCCTGCTTGGTATGAAACAGGTTGGGCGTATTTGTTTTATGTACTTGTTGTTTTATCGGTTGTTTGGGGATTGGGCCGGATGTATATGAAATTACGGAAGCCCATTGTTGCACAGACTGTTCTGCCACTGGAACAAAATCCGGAGCAAAGGCATGAGATAGATCCATTGCCGAAAGAAGGAAAAGTAGAAGCGAATTCTATTTCAGCATCTGATGAGCAATTAATAAAAAAGGCATTGGACATGGTTGAGAAGAACCTTAGTAATCCTGAATATTCCATAGAAGATTTAAGTAGGGATATGTGCATGAGTCGTGCCACTCTTTACCGGAAGATTACATCTATTACCGGAAGTTCGCCTTCTGATTTTGTGAAGAATGTACGTCTTCGTAAAGCTGCGGAATTATTGAAAGAGGGAGGTCTTTCCATTGCTGAGATAGCTGATAAGGTTGGTTTTAATACACCTAGTTATTTCACAAAATCATTCAAGAAACTGTTTGGGGTATTGCCTACACAATATAAATAAGCTTATAACGGGCTCTGTCGTTTTATTTTGCAACATTTGTTCCATATCTTGCAACGTGTGAACGGTTTGTATCGAAGAGTGTTTTCTACTTTTACAACCTATAAAGAATATGAACCAATAATTAATTAAAAACGATTTGTTGGATATGAAATGTATTTTGTTGTTTTTATCGTTAGTCTGCTCGTTGAGTGTGAGCGCACAGTATTGTTCAGAAGTATGGTCTCCCGACAATGGGGACGGTACCTATACCAATCCTGTGATAAATGCTGATTATAGTGATCCCGATGTGGTAGCTGTAGGCGATGATTATTATCTTACAGCCAGTTCTTTTAACTGTATGCCCGGGCTACCTATTTTACACAGTAAAGACCTTGTTAATTGGGAGATAATAGGTCACGCCTTGCGTAGCCAGTTTCCTGATTCTGTGCGCACACAACATGGTATGGGTGTATATGCTCCGAGTATAAGGTATCATTCAGGCGAATTCTATATCTATTGGGGAGATCCCGATCGGGGTATTTTTATGGTGAAAACCAAAGATCCTGCAGGTGAATGGGAAAAACCGGTGATGGTGGTTGAAGGTCTCGGGTATATCGATACGACTCCGTTGTGGGATGAGGATGGTCGTTGTTATCTTGTCAATGGATGGGCTAACAGTCGTATAGGTTTTAATGGTGTGCTTACTGTACGTGAATTGTCTGCTGATGGTACACGCGCCATAGGTGAGCCATGTATTGTATTCGATGGTGATGCTACAGGCAATGTTACTACCGAAGGGCCTAAGTTTTATAAGCGTGACGGCTGGTATTGGATTCTTTGTCCTGCCGGTGGTGTAGCTGGAGGCTGGCAGTTGGCTATGCGCAGTAAATCGCCTTATGGTCCATATGAATGGAAACGTGTATTGGAACGCGGAAAAACCACGATGAATGGACCTCATCAAGGTGGATGGATACATACAAAATATGGTGAAGACTGGTTTATACATTTTCAGGATAAAGGTCCTTATGGCCGCGTGTGTCATTTACAACCTGTCGATTGGAGTAGTGGATGGCCTGTTATGGGGAATGCTGGTGAGCCTTACTGGAAATTCCGTAAGCCGAAATCAGATAGTAAGACTATAGTTAATCCTGTGGAGACTGATGAGTTTGATTCATCAAAACTTGGTATGCAGTGGCAATGGCAAAATGATTATAAAGAAAGTTACGGGCAAGCTACAAGTATGGGGTTTTTCCGCCTGTTTACGTATGCATTACCTGAGCTTGGAGATGTCAGTAATCTGTGGTATGTACCGAATATGCTATTACAGAAAACACCGGCTGATGAATTTACAGCTACCACAAAGCTGAGTTTTTGTTCGCGTAATTCAGACCAGTATGTTGGTCTTGTCTGTATGTCGGCTGAATATTCGTCTGTGGGTCTGCAACGTACCGAGGACGGTTACGAGTTACAGATACGCCATAATCCGAATGCCATGCGTACTCACTTGACTGATGAGGTGTTAACTGTGGATACCTTGAAACCCACACAAAAAGGAACTCCACGTAAGGGACGTCCTGCGGAGATGCATATAAAGGATGTGTACCTACGCATGAGTATAAAAGACAGCAAGGTGAACTATGCCTACAGCATTGATGGAAAGAAATGGAAGAAGGCTGGTGGCGAGTATGCTATGGGCAAAGGACGTTGGATAGGTTCAAAAATAGGATTTTTTGCCGTTGATCCAAATAAGACCGGTCGCAAAGGATTTATTGATATCGACTGGTTCAGGATTTCCCGATAGCTACTCTGTAGTCGTATCTTGCAACATTTGTTCCACATCTTGAAACGTGGGAGCGGTTTGTATCAAGGTGGATTTTCTACATTTGCTGTTGATAAATCAATGAATAATACCATGAACAGACAGAATTTACTTATTTTATTATGTATGCTTTTGCTTTTTCCCGTATCCGGACAGAGCAATAACCGTGAGAAATATAATTTCAACCCTGGATGGTTGCTTTATATCGGAGATACGCCGGGGGCGGAAAGAACGGATTTTTCCGATGAAAACTGGAAAAAAATTACTTTGCCCCGGGCTTTTAATGAAGATGAGGCATTTAAAGTACATATATGGGGAATGACGGATACTATAGCCTGGTATAGAAAACATTTCAGGCTCCCTAAGACTGCAAAAGGGAAGAAGGTCTTTATTGAGTTTGAGGGAGTACGGCAGGCGGCGGATTTCTATTTGAACGGCAAGCATATAGGATTGCATGAAAATGGGGTGATGGCGGTAGGCTTTGATCTGACTCCGTTTCTGAATTTTGGTGGAGAGAATGTGATTGCTCTCCGAACAGACAATGACTGGAGGTATAAGGAGCGTTCGACTGGAAGTTTGTTCCAGTGGAATGATAGAAATTTCAATGCCAATTATGGAGGAGTACCTAAAAATGTATGGTTGCACATTACTGATAAATTATACCAGACCTTGCCTCTATACAGTAATTTACAGACTACAGGGACTTACATCTATGCATCCGATATTAAGGTAAAGACCCGTGAGGCGGTTGTTCATGCAGAGTCACAGGTGCGGAATGAGTATGGCAAGTCCGTTCATGTGGATTATGAGGTGAGCATTTATGATTATGATGGAAAAAGGGTCAGTACATTCCGGGGACAACCGACGACAATGCAGTCTGGAGAAACAGTTGTATTGAAAGCTTCTGCACCGTTAAAAGATCTTCATTTTTGGAGTTGGGGCTATGGCTATTTATATGATGTGAAGACTACCCTGTTGGTGAATGGCCGTCCAGTGGATGAAGTTGTTACCAGGACAGGTTTCCGCAAGACTCGTTTTGGAGAAGGAAAAGTGTGGCTCAATGACCGTGTGTTGCAGTTGAAGGGATATGCGCAACGGTCCAGTAATGAATGGCCGGGAGTAGGAATGTCTGTACCGCCTTGGATGAGTGACTACTCTAACGGATTAATGATTGAGCATAATGCCAATCTTTTTCGGTGGATGCATGTCACTCCCTGGAAACAGGATGTGGAATCTTGTGACCGTGTGGGGGTGATACAGATGTTGCCTGCAGGAGATGCGGAAAAAGATGCGACCGGCAGACGTTGGGAACAACGGAAAGAGTTGATGAGGGATGTCATTATTTATATGCGTAATAATCCAAGTATTTTATTTTATGAATCGGGAAATGAATCAATCAGCCGTGAGCACATGGTTGAGATGATTGCCATACGGGATCAGTATGATCCGTACGGAGGAAGGGCGATAGGTTCCCGGGAGATGCTGGATATTCGTGAGGCTGAATATGGTGGTGAAATGCTTTATGTGAATAAAAGTGAACATCATCCTATGATTCAGACTGAATATTGTCGTGATGAGGGGCTGCGTAAATATTGGGACGAATATAGTTATCCGTTTCATAAACAGGGAGATGGTCCTTTGCACAAAGGACAGGATGCCGGAGCATATAATCAGAATCAGGACAGGCTGGCTGTGGAATTTGTCCGACGTTGGTATGATTTGTGGCGTGAGCGTCCCGGAACAGGCCGGCGTGTCAATTCAGGAGGTGCGAAGATTGTGTTTTCCGATACGCAGACTTATGGACGTGGTGCCGAGAATTATCGCCGGAGCGGTGTGGTGGATCCGTTGAGAATCCCTAAGGATGGCTTCTTTGCACACAAGGTAATGTGGGACGGATGGGTGGATGTGGAAAACTATCATACTCATATTATTGGTCATTGGAATTATACTCCGGATGTGAGAAAACCTGTTTATGTGGTTTCATCGGGAGATGCAGTGGAACTGTTTGTAAATGGAAAATCCAAAGGTTTCGGCAGACAGGATTATCGGTTCTTGTTTACTTTTGATTCTGTGCAATGGGAGAAAGGGACGATTGAAGCCATATCTTACGATGAACAGCATAAAGAATTGAGCCGTCATTCTCTTCAAACCGTTGGAGAGCCTGAACGGTTAAAACTGACCTTGATGCATAGTCCGCAAGGCGTCTTTGCCGACGGCGCTGATATAGCTATGGTGCAGGTGGAAGTGGTGGATGGCAATGGAGAACGATGCCCGTTAGCTAATCATAAGATAAAGTTTGATTTACAAGGCCCGGCTGAATGGAGAGGAGGAATAGCACAGGCGGCAGATAATTATGTGTTGGCAAAAGAACTTCCTGTGGAATGTGGTATAACACGAGTGATGATCCGCTCGACAACGCAACCGGGAAATGTGGTGCTGAAGGTGGCTGCGGAAGGGTTGGCTTCAGAAGAAATAGCTTTCAGTACGCAGCCGGTAGAAGTTAAAAATGGCTTAAGTACCTTTTTCCCTTCCGTTGGGTTGCCCAGCCGCTTTGACCGTGGTGAAACTCCGTCCTCTCCCTCTTATAAAGAGACCAAAGTTGATGTCAGAGTGGCTGATGTTACAGCCGGAACAAATCAAAGGGATGCAGGGAAAAGTTTTGATGACAACGAATTGAGCGAGTGGAAAAATGATGGCAGGTTGAACACCGCCTGGATTACATATAAATTGGAAAGGCGTGCGGAAATAGATGATATCTGTATCAAACTGACCGGATGGAGGCAGCGTTCTTATCCGCTTGAAGTATATGCCGGAGAACACTTGATTTGGAGCGGGAACACGGAGAAAAGTTTGGGATATGTCCATTTGATGATTGACCGTCCGGTACGTTCTGATGAGATAACCATCCGTTTGAAGGGGGCTACTCAGGATTCCGATGCATTCGGCCAAATCATAGAAGTTGTGGAACCCAAGGCCGGAGAGCTTGATCTTTTCAAAGCTGAAGGAGACAAGAAGGTACACAATGAACTCCGGATAGTTGAGGTGGAATTTTTAGAAACTTTGAATCAGTAATTTCAGAAATTAAGAAAATACGTCTATATTTACATCAATTATAAAATATCTTTTTATGAAAAATATATTCATAGGGTTGATAGCTGTTTGGGGGCTTTTTCTCGTTTCATGTGAAACAAGGGAGCCCATGGCTGAAGTAATAGAAAGAGGGCTGGAGGTTTCCAAACGGCAAGCTGTCTTTTTAGCGAAGGAAGTGGAAAATCAGAAAGGAAGGCTTCCACGGACTTATGAGGGTGGTGAACTGAAAACATCCGATTACCGGGCATGGATTTCCGGCTTTTTCCCGGGAGTGTTATGGTATTTGTATGAGAATACGCCTACGGATGAACTGAAAAGATATGCGGAACTATATACAGAACGGGTGGAGTCTGCCAAGGATATGACCACCACCCATGATTTAGGGTTTATGTTATATTGTAGCTTCGGAAATGGATATCGGTTGGCAAAGAATCCTCATTATTTAGAGGTGATGACTGTAGGAGCGGAATCCTTGGCAACTCGTTATGATGAGCGGGTAAAAGCTATCAAATCGTGGAATTCAAATGAAAAATGGCAGTTTCCCGTCATTATTGATAATATGATGAATCTGGAATTTTTGTTTTTTCTTGCTAAGACAACGGGGGAAAAACGTTTGATGAATATGGCTGACAGTCATGCACAGACCACTCTTCGACATCATTTTAGAGATGATTATAGTTGTTATCATGTAGTTTCTTATGATACGCTTTCCGGACAACCACATTTTAAAGGTACTCATCAGGGGTACGCCGACAATTCGGCATGGGCCAGAGGACAGGCATGGGCACTGTATGGCTATACCATGATGTACAGGGAGACCGGAAAGACCGAATATTTGGAACAGGCGCGGAAAGTAGCTTCTTATATTAAGAATCATCCCAATTTGCCGGACGATAAAGTACCTTATTGGGATTTTGACGCACCGGATATTCCTGCTGCTCCCCGGGATGCATCCGCCGCTGCTGTTATGGCATCGGGACTTATTGAACTGAGTCAGCTGGATAAAAGTAAGGAAGGAGCGGATTGGCTGGAGCTGGCAGAAATGCAGATTCGTTCTTTGTCCTCTCCGGAGTACCTTGCTGAACCGGAAACCAACGGAGGTTTTATCTTGAAGCATAGTGTGGGAAATTATAATAAGAATTCGGAAGTAGATGTTCCCCTGTCTTATGCAGATTATTATTATGTCGAGGCTTTGTTACGCTTAAAAAAACTACAGAATGAGAACTAGGAATTGTTTGTTGATTGCTTTTTGTTTTATTTTTTTGTGTGGAAAACTGTATGCTCAGCCCACAGGTAGTGAGGACCGTATGTACTGGGTGCAGACTTTAACAAGGATTGCTGATCCTGTGTTGGTCAATCTCAGTCAGGGCACGTTGAAAAAGAATATGCCGTTTGAGTCACTGTCTGATGAACCTTTACGTAGAAGTGTTTCCTATCTGGAAGCGGTAGGAAGAACCGTTTGCGGTATTGCTCCTTGGCTGGAACTGGGGCCTGATGATACTCAGGAAGGAAAGTTAAGAGAAAGGTATATTCAACTGGTGGTTAAAGGACTGAAACAGGCTGTCGATCCGCAATCAGCTGATTATTTGATGTTTGATAACCGTCATTCCCAGCCCTTGGTAGATGCGGCTTTTCTTGTACAAGGTTTGTTGAGAGCTCCCAGACAACTTTGGGGAAATCTGGATGTGGATATTCAAAAAAAACTGGTGTATGAGTTGAAAAGAACGCGTGGCATAAAGCCTAATGAGAGTAATTGGTTGCTTTTCGCTTCGATGGTAGAAGCGGCCTTGTTGGAATTTACGGGGGAATATGATAGTCAGAGATTATATTATGGTGTAAACCGTTTCATTGATGAATGGTATAAAGGAGATGCCTGGTATGGAGATGGGGCAGAATTGCATCTGGATTATTATAACAGTTTGGTCATCCATCCGATGTTGACGGATGTATTGTATGTCATGAAAAAGCATGGATTGGAGCGTGCTGAGTTCTTGGAACGCCAATTGGTTCGTCAACAACGAATGGCTGCCCAGCTTGAACGGATGATCTCTCCGGAAGCCACTTATCCTGTAGTGGGCCGTTCTATCGTGTATCGTTTTGGCGCTTTTCATGCGCTTTCTCAAATTGCTTTGTTGGATAAGATTCCTCAGCCTCTTTCCAAAGGACAGATCCGTTCTGCTCTGACAGCTGTTATGCAGAGACAGATATCTATGCCCGGTACTTTTGATGAAAACGGGTGGCTGAAAATTGGCTTTTCAGGCAGTCAGATAAATATGTCCGAACCTTATATAAATACAGGCAGTCTGTATATGTGTACAGCGGTCTTTTTGCCATTGGGACTTCCGGCAAATCATCCTTTCTGGACTGAGCCTTATAGTGAATGGACTAACCTGAAGGCATGGAAAGGTGTTGATGTAGGGGCGGATAAGGCTTTGAGAAAAGGTTAGGTGTCTATGAAAAGAAAAGTAACTTAACTTATTTACCCGGGTAAGTCAACTTAAATGCCGAAGTAACTTAACTTACTTGGTCTATGAAGATAGCTTACTTTTCATTGGCTGGTTTGCCTGATTTTAAAGAGCATGGAGATTTTTCCATATTAAAGGAAAAATCTCCATGCTTTATGTTTGTAAGTCAATAGAATAGCTATTGTGTAATATGG
>OBZP01000179.1_pt1 | contig 15806 bp, 10 predicted proteins | sample 1476991 | NCBI WGS metagenome assembly OBZP01 (sample SAMEA2580255, study PRJEB22360) | human gut metagenome | biome: human gut; feature: human-associated habitat; material: faeces | place: Denmark | collected 2008/2010 | reverse complement strand
GGAGCCGTGGCTCACCACATTACGATAGGTGGTGGTAAACGCTTGAAGATTAACAATTCCCGAAAGGACCGATGATGACTCTTCTGCAGCATGAACTGACCGATTTCAAGGTGAACGCATTCCAGAACAACGAGTTCCACGAAGTGACCAAGGACGATGTGCTCGGCCACTGGTCCCTGTTCTTCTTCTACCCGGCCGACTTCACCTTCGTGTGCCCCACCGAGCTTGAAGACCTGGCCAAGAACTACGCCAAGTTCAAGGAAATCGGCTGCGAGATCTACTCCGTCTCCTGCGACACCCACTTCGTGCACAAGGCCTGGCACGACGCCAACGAGAAGATCGCCAAGATCGAGTACCCGATGCTTGCCGACCCGACCGCCCTGCTGGCCAAGGATCTCGACACCTACAACGAGGCCGATGGCATGGCCGAGCGCGGCGACTTCATCGTGAGCCCCGAGGGCAAGGTCGTGGCCTACGAGGTCATCTCCTCCAACGTGGGCCGCAACGCCGAGGAGCTGCTGCGCCGCGTGCAGGCCTCCCAGTTCGTCCACGAGCACGGCGACCAGGTCTGCCCCGCCAACTGGACCCCTGGCGAGGAAACCATCGAGCCCAGCCTCGACCTCGTCGGCCAGCTGTGATCGACACTGAATAGGCGGTAACCTTGGCTCCCCTCTCTGAGGGGAGCTGTCGCTGAAAGCGACTGGGGGGAGTGCTCGCGAGAGCTAGCCTGATCCGATATGCTCCCCTCAGTCTCACTACGACAGCTCCCCTCAGAGAGGGGAGCCAGTGTATGTAAGGGAGTTTTCATGACTCAGACCAACAATCTCTATGACGTCGTCGTCATTGGTGGCGGGCCTGCTGGCCTGACGGCCGGCCTGTACCTGGCCCGCGCTCGCTACCGCGTGCTGATTCTCGAAAAGGACGATTTCGGCGGCCAGATCACCATCACCAACGAAGTCGTCAACTATCCGGGCGTGGGCCGCACCACGGGCCGCGCACTCACCCAGACCATGCGCCAGCAGGCTCAGGACTTCGGTGCCGAATTCCTCTCCGCCGAAGCCACCGGTCTCGACGTGGATGGTGACATCAAAACCGTGCACACCTCACGCGGCGACCTCAAGACCTTCGGCATCCTCATCGCCACCGGCGCCAGCCCGCGCAAGCTGGGCTTCGAGGGCGAGGCCGAGTACGCCGGCCGCGGCGTGGCCTACTGCGCCACCTGCGACGGCGAGTTCTTCACCGGCAAGGAAGTACTGGTGGTCGGCGGCGGATTCGCCGCAGCCGAGGAATCCGTGTTCCTGACCAAATACGCCTCCAAAGTCACCGTGCTCGTGCGCGAACCGGACTTCACCTGCGATGCCGCAGTGGCCGCCGAAGCCAAGAACAACCCGAAGATCGACGTGCGTTATCAGGTCGAGCTGAAGGGCGTCACCGCCGGCCAAGGAGGCCTGCGAGAAGCCTCAATCCTGAACCTTGCCACCGGCCAGACCGAAACGTGGAAGCCCGCCGACGCCGGCACCTTCGGCGTCTTCGTGTTCGCCGGCTATGTGCCCGCCACCGATTTGGTGCGCGGCGTGGTGGAGCTCGACGACCACGGTTACGTGGTCACGCACGACTACCTCAGAACTTCGGTGCCGGGCGTGTACGCGGCCGGCGATCTGCGCGTCAAGAACCTGCGCCAGGTGGTCACCGCCACCGCCGACGGTGCGATTGCCGCCGTGGAACTGGAGCGTTACGCCAAGCAGATGAGCGAGAAAACCGGCTTGGTGCCGCCGCGTCCCACTGCTTCCGCTTATGAGGAGTCCGAGGCCAAGGCCGCCTCCGCCGCCTCGGCCGCTGGCACGACGCCCGCCCCGGCTCCCGCCAAACGCAGCGCCGATGCCGCAGCCGCAGCCAGCGCCGCCAAGAAGCCCGGCGAACTGTTCTCCGCCGCCGTCAAGCAGCAGCTTGGCGTGGTCTTCGGACGCATGACCCGCCCGGTCACGCTCGCTCTCGAGCTGGACGGCACTCCGCTTTCGGCGGAATTGCAGGGTTTCATCGGCGAGATGGTTGCGCTGTCCGGCGGCAAGCTGAACTCGGTTGCCGTTGATGCCGCAGGGCTGATCACGGCGGTGGATGGTGCTTCTGTGCCTACTTCTTTGGTGGTCGGCGAACCGCTGTCCGTCACCTTGCCGGACGGCACCGAACTGCCCACTTATGGTTCGTTGGACGATTCCGGCCGCGCCACATTCGACGTCGCCGGCGTCCTGCCGCTCGCCCGCCCAACTGTGCGCATCTGCGTGCCGGCTGAGGGCGACGGCAAGGCCGGCAAGGACGGCAATGGTTCACTGGTCTTCACCGGTCTGGCCTTCCACGGCGTACCTTCCGGCCACGAGTTCAACTCGTTCGTGCTCGGCCTGTACAACGCGGCCGGTCCCGGCCAGCCGCTGGGCGATGACCTGGTCGAACGCGCGAAGTCCATCACGGACCCGCTGAACATCATGATCCTCGTCTCGCTCACCTGCACGATGTGCCCGGAAACCGTGCTTGCTTCCCAGCGCATTGCCTCCCTGAGCCCGGCCGTGCGCGCCGAAGCCTACGACGTCTCGCACTTCCCCGAACTTAAGGACCAGTACGGCGCGATGAGCGTGCCCTGCATCGTCATCACCCACGCCGACGGCACCCAGCAAGTCGAATTCGGCAAAAAGAGCATCCCCCAAATGCTCGAACTGGTCGGCGCGTAAGCCGCACGACCTCAGGTACTCAACAGCAACAACAACGATTCTGCCAAAATCGTGACGTACATCGATTGATGCGATCGATGCGCCCGACTCCGGCAGAATCGTTGTTTTGCGGCAGCTCAGCCTCGGTCTTCGACGGCCTTCGTGACGTTTCTGTCGCCGAGGTACTTGACCAAGCTGATGCTGATCAGGGCCACGACGAACAGGCCGGTGAGCACCGGAATCAGCGCGGCGTAGCGGTGGGCCTGATCAGGCGCGTGGGCAACTACGAACGAGGCCAACTGGTTGCCGGACAGACCGGCGAACGCCCAGGCGCTCAGCGTCAGACCGTGCGTGGTGGAGACGGTTTTGGTGCCGAAGTGCTGATCAAGCAGCACGGGCAGCGTCGAGAAACCGCCACCATAGCCCGCGTTGACGAGGAACAGCATGGCCAGCACGGCCCACAGCAGAGCGTTGCCGATGCTGTTGGTGAAGATCTGCAGCAAGCACACGGCAATCGACATGATGAAGATTACCTGATAGACGGTCTCGCGGCGCTTCAGGTGGTCGGAGAGTGTGGAGAAGCCCACGCGGCCAGCCGTGTTGAACACGGAGTCCACGGCGAGCACCAGTCCGATGATGCCGGAGATGGCGGCGGCAAACTTGGCGGGGCTCAGGTTGGCATACTGCGGGAAGGCCCTGAGCACATCGTGCAGGATGTCCTTCTCTTGGCTGATGAGGGCCAGGCCGCAGGTGATGTTGATATAGAAGGCTATCCAGATGCCCCAGAACACGGGCTTCTTGAGGATTGTCTTGCGGCTGACGTGTGAGGTCGCGGGATCGTACACCCAGCCGGCCGGACGCTTGATGAGCAGGAAGCCGACGAACATCATCACCGCGTAGACCGCGGCGAGGATGAAGAACATGCTGACCAGGCCAACCGTGCCGATGAGATATTCCATCAGTGGGCTGGCAATGGCCTTGGCCAGGCCGAAGCCGGCGACGGCGATGCCGGTGGCGAGGCCCTTGTTGTCGGCGAACCAAAGCATCAGGTTCTTGACCGGAGTCAGATAACCGACGCCCAGGCCGATGCCCATGATCGCGCCATAACAGATGAACACGCCCGGCAGGAAGTTCAGGGCGATGCTCACGCCCGTGCCGGCGAAGCCGACCACGAAGCAGACCATGGAGACGAGTGCGGATTTCTTGATGTTTTTCTCCACCATTGGCCCGGCAAACGCGGCGGACATGCCGAGGAAGAAGATGGCGAGTGAGAAGCCCCATTCCACGGAGGCGGGGCTGGCGTGGAGACGGTCAGCGATAAGCTGCTTGAACACGCTCCAGCAATAGACGGTACCGATTGGGATATGAATCAGCAGTGCAGGGATAATCGCGCTGGTCCAACGATTCTCGGTAAACCTTGCCATATATGGGCGGATCCTTTCGTAACTGGTGTACGATGGCCTGCCGGCCCGAACGAGAGTCGTATCGCCCATATCCACGCACATCACGACGGCATGCCCCTGTGAACCATCCGGGCTGCACGAATCGAATCAAATCGAATCGTGCGAACTGCGAACAATTCGCTAAACATCCTTGGTGTGCATTTCATCGGCGCTGCTGGCTCTTGTCGACGCCGACAAACAGAACTATAACGCTGTTATGGGGTTGCTGTGGCTGATTTCTGTGGTCGGAAGCTATGAGCTTTCTCACATCGAAAACAGTTATATGACGGTATCGGCGTGATTGATACGTGACGTCTGCCCGTGGACGCGGCATATCCCTCTCGGAAAACAATGACTCCGTCATGTCCATTTCTTGGTTTGACATGTTTTCGTTTGCAGCGTCGGTGCTCACCACGGTGACCGCGGCGTTCGAGTCGCCGGGCAGGGCCTCGACCGAGGGTCTCATCCTCGGCTGAGATGTGGGCGGTACTATGGATTCTTATCGATAAGGTTCGTGATATGCGGAGATGGTAACGATGGTGACCTTAAAGGATGTCGGCGAACTGGCCGGAGTGACCGCCACCACCGCCTCCGCGGCCCTGCGAGGCAAGGATTACGTCAAGCCCGAAACCACGCAACGCGTGCGTGACGCCGCCCGCAAACTCGGCTATAAAATCAACCTGTCTGGCCGGTCCCTGCGTTCTGGGCGGTCCGATACCATCACCTTCCTTACCTCGGGCCTCGAGGGCGACTATTTCTCCCATCTGGCCATGTGTGTGGCTGAGGAAGTGCACAAGCGCGACTCGCACATGCTCATCGAACTGTCCCGGTATCTTACCGACGACAACGATCTGTCGTACACGTTTTCGGACGGCATCATCGCCATCAATGCGCCACGTGCGGTCGATATCCTGAAGCGGCACCCGGCCGTCATGCTGGAAAACTACGACACCAGCCTGCCCGTCGACACCGTGAACGCGCCGAGCGACGCCGGCTCACGGGCGGCAATCGAACACCTTATCGCGCGTGGCTGTGCGCGCATCGGCATCGTCGGCGACAATCACGATCCCAACAATCCCAACATCATTCCCGGCTCGCGTGATATTCGTATGCGGGCCGCCAAGGAGACGATTCTCGCGGCCGGACTGCCGTTTGACGAGCGCCGTGATTTCATCAAATCCTCGTGGTCGATTGACGGCGGTATCGAGGCCGGGCGCGGCTTGGCTAAGAAAGGCAAGTGCAAGTACGACGGTCTGTACTGCCTGAACGACGGTATTGCGCTCGGTATTCTGCGTGGTCTGGCGGATGATGGCGTGAGCGTGCCGGGCGATGTGCGCGTTATCGGCTTCGACGGCCTGAGCCAGGGTGCGTACAGCGTGCCAATGCTGACCACCGTGGCCACGGATTTCAAGGGCATGGCGGATACCGCGCTGACCTTGCTTATGCGGCGTATCGAGAACCCGGACGATGAATTCTTCCCGCAGACCGTGAACGTGGGCTATAAGCTCATCGAGCGCGAATCCACTGCGGCGTGAAATGGCGTGAAACAGGGAAGTCCCACTCTGGCGAGTAGGACTTTACCGATATGCGCGGGTAAAAGGAAACCCCCGCTGAGTCGCGGGGGTTGCTGTGCTGCGATATGTTTTGCGCGCGCAAAGCTATTGCGCAAAACATATCGCTACGTTTTGGCCTTGGGCAGCCCACCGGGCTTCCCAAGCGGTGTTGGGCCGCACGCGCGGCCCAACACCGGCCAAAACGTCAGCCCGTGTTCTGCAGGCCTGCGGCGACGCCGGAGACCGTGCAGAGGATCAGATAGATGAATCCAGCCTGCTGGCTCTGCGAGAGCTCTTCCTTGTCCACCTTCTTGCGCAGCGACTTGAGCGCCAGCACCTGAGTGACGGACAGGGCGTCCACGTACGGAGAGCGGATGCGGATGGCCTGGCCGAGCACGTGACGGTGCTGCAGCGGCCACTTGTCGCCCACGATGGCCAGAACCCACTTGCGGGTGAGCTCCATCTCCTCGAGTACCTTCTTGTTGAGGTCCTCGCGGTCGCCGAGGGCGAGGTACATCCTGGCGATGCGCTCGTCCGTCTTGGCGATGGACATCTCGATGTTGTCGATGAAGGTGGAGAACAGCGGCCATTCCTCGTAAGCCTGACGCATGGTCTCCAGATCGCCGAACTTCTCGCATGCGGTGCCGAGACCGTACCAGGCGGCCAGGTTGATGCGGGCCTGGGCCCAGGAGAAGATCCACGGAATCGTGCGCAGGTCGTCGAGCGACTTGGCGCCGAGGCCACGCTTGGCCGGGCGGGAGCCGATCGGCAGCAGGCCGATTTCGGTCAGCGGCGTAACGATCGAGAACCACGGGGCAAAGCCGTCGGTGTTCAACAGGTCGAGGAAGCGGTTGTGCGCGGCCTCGTCGAGCTGAGCGGCCATGTCGGCATACTTCTCGGTCATCTCGGTGTTGCGCTTCTCCACGCTCGGCGCGGACTGCAGCAAGGTCGCCGCAGCCACGGACTCGACGTGGCGGATGGCCAGCACCGGGTTGCCGTAACGGGCGAAGATGACCTCGCCCTGCTCGGTGAGCTTGAAGCGGCACTTGACGGAACCGACCGGCTGGGCGAGCACCGCACGGTTGGCGGGGCCGCCGCCACGACCTACGGCGCCGCCACGGCCATGGAACAGGGTCAGATCGATGTCGTGCGACTCAGCCCATTTGGCGATGCGCTCCTGAGCGGAGTGCAGGGCCAGCGTGGCGGAGGTCGGGCCGGCGTCCTTCGAGGAGTCGGAGTAACCGAGCATGACCTCGAGCTTGTTGCCGGTGGCCTTCAGACGAGCCTGAACCTCGGGGATCTTGATCATTTCCTCGAGCACGTCCACCGAGTTCTGCAGATCCTCAAGCTGCTCGAACAGCGGGATCACGTCGATGGTGGGCACGTCCTCCGGGTGGGAGAAGGCCAAGCGGTTGAGCTCGTAGACATCCTTGATGTTCTGGGCACTCTTGGTGAAGGAGATGATGTAGCGGCGGGCGGCCTTGAGGCCGTTGCGCTTCTGGATGGCACCGAGGGCGCGGAAGGTGTCGAGCACCTCGTGCGTCATCGGCTGCAGTTCGCCGCGCTCGCCGTGCAGGCCGTGCTCGCGGATATCCGCAAGGGCGCGGGCGTGCACCACGGAGTGCTGACGGAACTCCATCTCCACCATGTGGAAGCCGAAGGTCTCGGTCTGCCAGATCAGATCCTGCAGCGGGCCGTAAGCGGAACGCTTGGCACCGGCGGCGGCCAGCGAACGCTGGACCACCTTGAGGTCGGCGAGGAAGTCGTCGCAGGAGTGGTACATGAGGTCGGCGTCGCGCTCGATGGTGTAGTGCAGACGGTCGGCCATCACCAGCATGACCGCGCGGTGCATCTCCTTGGTGGAGATCAGGGCGGCCTTGTCGGTCAGACGCTCGCTCATTTCCTTCTGGTGGCTCCAGAGGCTCTTGAGCTCGGCGCTGGGCAGCGTGGTCTCGGCTTCCATCGTGAGGTTGCGGCCCACGGTGCGGGTGGCTTGCTCAAGGGCGGCGATCACGTGATCGGAGAACTTGCGGGCCACGGCGCGGCTCACCTTGGCGGTGACGTTCGGGTTGCCGTCGCGGTCGGAACCGATCCAGCTGCCCGGGTGGAAGAACGCGGGGCAAGCGGGCTCGACGAGACCGGCCTTATCGCCCAGGACCCAGTCGTCGAAGCGACGGTAAACCTTGGGGATGGTGTTGAACAGCGTGTTGTCGAAGATGTCGAGAATCGTGTCCGCTTCCTCAACCGGGGTCGGCTTCTTCAGCGCGATTGGAGAAGTGCGGAACAGGGCGTCGATTTCGTTGTAGAGACGGCGCAGGCATTCCTTCTTATCCGAGCCGCCGAGGCGCTTGTACTCCTCAAGCAATTCGGAAACGCGGCGAATCTTGCCTTCCACGGCCTTACGACGGGCCTCAGTGGGGTGCGCCGTGAAGACGGGGTGGAATTCGAGCTGGTTGAGCAGTTCCTTGGCCTTGGCCGGGCCAGTCTCATTGATGAGCTGGTGGTAAGCGACGGTGAGCTCGTTGATCGGGTCGACCGCCTGGTCAACGGGCACGTTGTTCTCGCGCTCGTGGAGCACGGAAACGCGGTAGTTCTCCTCGGACAGGTTTGCCAGATGGAAATACGTGGCGAACGCGCGGGCCAGCAGCTGGGCGTCGTGCAACGTCATGTTGTCGATGACGTTCACGGCCTCCTTCAGGCCATCCTGGTCGGGGTTCGGATCCTTCAGCTCGGCGAAATGCTCGGCGCTGGCCTCCACCGCGTAATGACGCACGGTGTCGAACGTAGACAGCAGTTCGGGGTTGTATTCGCCCAGTACGTTACGCAGGATCTCAAGACACAGATCCATGTCGTACTTCAGGCTTTCGGGAAGATCATGCTCCTCCGGGCCCTTTCGGCCGGTCCCGGTAGTGACGATGGCGGCGTCAGCGGGAGTGATCTGTTCTTCAGGTGTTGCCATATAACCTCCTTTGCCGAATAACAGGTTGCTCGGTCTACTGGTCGTCTGCGGCTCCTCCGCAGTTGTTGAGACCAGTCGTTGCGAGCCCACAGCCCATATTCAACGTGGTTGTTGTGTGGGCAATAGTGTATCCCCGCGAAATCGCTTTTTACGTTACGAAGTCCATATAGTGCGCCAAGTTGTCCACCTATAGAGACCGAATATCAGACAGCATATGAGACACTGTCCGATTCGCGGAAGATTTGAGCGCCTTACGATTGCTGGCGGGAAAGGCAGGGAGTAGTAATGAAGGATGTGAGCGAACAGAAGAAAAAAAGTGCGCCCGAAGCGAAAGGCGCAACGGCTGTACGTAAATTCCACACCCACTCCATTCCGCTGGACATGGAAGATATTGCACGCGATTGGGAAAAACCGGTGGTGGACGCCGGTATCGCCGCCAAAGCCAGCGTGATTGTACGGGTCGGCATGTTGGACCTGGGAGCCGGCACCGGCTCCTTCCGCGTGCGTGAAATGATGCACCGCATCGCCTACCCGCTGGGCGTGCACGTACGCGCCGACGTGAACCTGACGGATATCGAGGCCACCTGCACGGATGGTCGTAACCGCATCACCGAAGTCGTGGATTTGCCGACCACCGGCGTGAACACCGAACGTATCTGGCTGCTGGAACATTTCGCCGACTGGTTCTCCGTGAATCTCGGCAAGGGGTCGATGTATCACGTCGATTCGCAACTGTCCGATGGCGTGGTCAAGCATTTGGACGAACGTGACGCTTCGCAGTATTCGGCCGATCTGGCCAAGCGCCTGCGCGAACGTGCCAAGGTCGAGGCTGAGGCGGCCAACGGCAGCGTGGACGAGGCGCTGGATCTTGCGTCGAAAACCAAGGTACTCGTGACCTCCGTGGCCAAGTCCTTGGACGATGACAATGAAGAAGCCCACCGACTTTTGGCGGACAGCGCGGAAGTCACTCCGGTCGAAGACAAAGCGGCCGAAGAGAAGGCCTACGACGATGCCGAAGTGTTTACCGGTGACTCCAATGAGTCGGTTGAATCGGCGAACGCGGCGAACGGCGCAACCGCCGAAAGCCCTGCTGCAAGCAGTACGAAGCGTAAGAATCGCGTGCCCAAGGAATACGCCGAACACTTCAACGAGCGCTCCGACGAAGAGAAGGCCAAGGGCGGTATCACCGTGCGGCAGGCGCACGAGCGACTCGATCTGATTGAGCGCCGCAAGCCGCTGTACAAGCCGTGGTTCTCCGGTCTGGCCTCCGCCCTAGCCTGCGCGGCCTTCGTGTTCCTGCTCGGCGGCGGCCCATACGACATGATCGGTGCGTTCGTGGGCGCGGGCCTTGGCCAGTGGATGCGTCGCCGGCTGTTTGCATACCATCTGAACCAGTTCTTCGTCACCTTTGTGTGTGTGGCCGCGGCGGCGCTCGCCTGCACCGGCACCCTGCGACTCATCGGCATTTTCGACCCAGTCGCGCTCTCGCACGATACGGCCTACATCGGCGCCATGCTGTTCGTGATCCCCGGTTTCCCGCTCATCACAGGCGGACTCGACATGGCGAAAATCGACTTCCCCTCGGGCATCCAGCGCGTGGCGTACGTGCTGTGCATCATCCTGATGGCCACGCTGGCAGGCTGGGCCGTGGCCGTGATGGTGCACCTGCACCCGGAAGGCTTTGAGCCACTGGGGCTTGACCCGTGGGTCAACGGATTGCTGCGATTCGTGGCGGCGTTCGTCGGCGTGTGGGGCTTCTCCGTGCTGTTCAATTCGCCGCAGCGCATGTGCCTGACCGCCGCCCTGATCGGTGCGATCACGGACACGCTGCGCTTGGAATTGCAAGACTTCAACGTGGCACCCGAGATGGCTACCTTCATCGGCGCGTTTCTGGCGGGCATTCTGGCATCGGTGTGGCGTTCATCCGTGCGACGTGGCTGGCTACCGCCGCACCTCGGCTACCCGCGCATCTGCCTGACCGTGCCGTCGATCGTGATCATGGTGCCCGGTCTGTATATGTATCGTGCCATGTGGTACCTCGGCAGCTTCCAGACCATGAATGCGCTGGACTGGGCGTTCCGTGCGTTCATGGTGATTATCTGTCTGCCGATCGGCTTGGCGATGGCCCGCGTGGTGACCGACAAGTCCTGGCGCTACGACATCTGACCGTCATCTTGGCTCCCCTCAGGTGGGGAGCTCGGATAAAACAGCGTCTCAGTATGGAAACGGTGGAAGGTGCTTGAGCCCTTGTATCCACTACCATCAGGCGAAGTGCGTTGCGGCCGTATTCACGGCTGTGACGGTCTGTATGACGCCGCTCCGGCGTCAATCGCATATCAGCACATAGTTCTGCCATGGCGGTAGCCGCTTGGCGTCATGATTGAGGAGGGGCGCAGTTGGCCAACGATTTCTGGATTCTGCTGGCCATGGTCATCTATTTTGCGGCCATGCTGTCCATCGGATTCATCTACTCCAAACGCTCCAACTCCTCCTCCAAGGAATACTTTGCGGGCGGGCGCGGCGTGGGGCCGGGCGCGTCCTAAGCCTGGCGCGACTCACATTACGAATATGCGATTGCCTCCGACATGAGCGGCTGGCTGCTGATGGGCCTGCCGGGCCTGGCCTACTTCACTGGTGCGGCCGACCCGATGTGGACCGCCGTCGGACTGGCGCTCGGCACCTATCTCAACTGGAAGCTTGTGGCCCGGCGACTGCGCCGCTACTCGGTAGTGACCGACGATGCCATCACCATTCCTGACTTCTTCGCCAAGCGTTTCCATGACAAGAAGGGCGTGATCTCCACCATCGCGGCCGTGATCATCCTGGTGTTCTTCAGCGTGTACGTGGGCAGCTGCTTCGTGACCGTGGGCAAGCTGTTCGCCACGTTGTTCGGTTTCGACTACCACGTCATGATGATCATCGGCGCGGTGGTCGTGTTCGTCTACACCGTGGTGGGCGGCTACTTGTCGGTGGTGATGACCGACTTCATTCAGGGCATGCTCATGTTCTTCGCGCTCGCGGTGGTGTTCATCGGCACCGTGGCCAGCGCGGGCGGTGTCGACAACACCGTGGAATTCCTGCGTGCCATCCCCGGCTACCTGTCCGGCACGCAGGTGGCCGCGCCCAAGCTGGACCCGGCCACCGGCCAGCAGCTCGTCGAGGCGGGCAAGGCCGTGTTCGGCGCGCCCTCCGACTACGGCATCATCACCATCATCTCCATGCTGGCGTGGGGCCTGGGTTACTTCGGTATGCCGCAGGTGCTGGTGCGCTTCCTGTCCATCCGCAGCGTGGAAGAAGTGCGCAAGTCCCGAATCATCGCCACCTCCTGGTGCGTGATTTCGCTGGGTTGCGCGGTGTGCATCGGCTTGGTGGGGCGCGCGATGATGCCCACCGAACTGCTGACCTCCACCGATGCGGAAACCATCTTCATCGTGCTGGCGCAGACCCTGCTGCCGAGCTTCATGTGCGGCGTGGTGGTCTCCGGCATTTTCGCGGCCTCGATGAGCTCCAGCTCCTCGTATCTGATCATCGGCGCTTCGGCCATGGGCGAGAACATCTTCCGCGGGCTGCTGCACCGCAAGGCCACCGACAAGCAGGTCATGATCGTGGCCAGGGTCACGCTGGTGGTCATGTTCCTGTTCGGCATTCTGGTGGCATACGACCAGAACTCGTCGATCTTCCAGGTGGTGTCTTACGCGTGGGCCGGGCTTGGTGCCTCATTCGGCCCGTTGATGCTGTGCTCGCTATACTGGCGTCGCGCCAACAAGGCCGGCGCCGTGGCCGGCATGCTGTCCGGCACGGCGGCCGTGCTGATCTGGCACAACCTCGTCAAGCCCTTGGGCGGCGTATTCGCCATCTATGAGCTGCTGCCGGCGTTCATCATTTCGCTGCTGTTCATCGTGGTGGTTTCGTTGCTGACCGCCAAGCCGAACAAGCGCATGCTCTACGAATTCGACCACTACATGGACGATCCGCTGCCCGGCACCTTGCCGTCCGGCACCGTGCTCGTCGACGAGCCCATGGAAGCCATGGAGTCCGAGGTCCGCAGCGGCAAATGACACGTGCCTGCTGTGCGGTCGGCTCGTATGGCAGAGGAGTGGCTTTTTTGTGGTTCGGCAGGAACCATTGAGGCCAAAACGGACTTCGAGGGGCTGATTTGACGTTCTGGAGAGATCTACTTCCGTTTCAAGGGGCTGATGCCTGAGTAGACGCGGCTCCAAAACGGCGGAATGGCGTTGACGTAAGGGCATTGATACACGTGGTCTACCGGATGATCAGCCCCTTGAAACGGAAGTAGACCTCCGGCGGAGGCCAAATCAGCCCCTTGAAATGGGTTTTGAATACCGTAGCGCGGTGCGGACGGTGCGGACTGACTCTACCGGGCTTATTATTCCTGCGTCGTCGGAATAATTGGCAGCAGAGGCTCGAATTTCAGCCGTTTGTACAGTGGAATACGGCGTAGCTTTCGGACATCGCTAATTTGCTGGGTAGTTTGCCGCATCGTGAGCTGGACCGTTTTGCCCGTAACCTCCTGTATCCTTTCGGCAACTCTTCGGGCAAGGGCCTCTTCTCCCGCTTCGTCGCCAATATCTAATTTGGTGACTTGAATGTACTTCCAGCCAGCATCTTCGATCATCTGGCGGCGTCTCGCGTCATTCAGCCATTGCCCGGCATGATGAGAGCCTTCGTATTCGATACATATCTTGAATTCAGGGTATGCAAGATCGAGATATATGGGTCTGGTGTTGTTTCCTACGAATATTGGATAATTCACCTGCGGGCAATTCAGACCGTATTTCAAGAGAACCAAACGAGTTCGTGTTTCCATGGAGGAATCTGTGCCCGCGCGCGCCAAAAGTAGGGCGCGACGGCATTTGTTATACCCGCGGAACAAATACGAATTGGTGCCATTCTCTTTGTCGGCTCGCACCTGGGCCTCGGCCTCATCGAGATACAGAGAAAGGGCGTCGATGGTTGTTCTGCAGGGCCTTCGATCTCGTCGCATCATGGAATCAGCGAGAACGATGAGTTCTTCAAGTTCGAGATACGTGGAGAACATGGCCCATGTGCAAGCTGGTGAAGTGCATGTGAATTGTCCCTCGATTATGACCGTGTCTAGTGGGAAAGGCCATACAACCACTTTGACCCCCACAATGTGCCGTTTGTCATTGGCGTGTGGAACCGCAACAATGGTTGTAGTTGCAAGGCCTCTGTGTTTGCTTGATATGCGGGGTACTTCAATTGACAAAAGCTCCAACGCTGTTGTCAGGGCATAGGGTGGGCGCCATGCGCTTCGTCGTTGAACATCTGCGCACGTCTGCATTCGTTGGTACTTCTGCATTGTCAGCTCGGTCAATGCCGTTGAGCTACCCATGATGATCACCCCTTCGTGATGTTCGCTTTGTCCTCGCAGTGTAGAGTCCGGCTACCGGCCCTGTCTACCGCCCCAATTTTTCGGTGGATAAATGTGGATAAGTCGGTGGATAAACTATGGGTGTTCATCGCAGTTGCAGGCCATCCCGCAATTACATGGAACGTAGGGGTTTGCAGGCAGCCAGCGGGAATCGCCGTCGACGGCGCGATTCAACTTGGACGAATCTCCATGGCGTTCATGCAAAGGTGGCATGATGGCCGGTATGAGTAGCTTGGTGCGTATTGTCAATGCCGGTGTTCCGGGGTCTCAGGACCGCGTGGATGTGGTGCTTCGCGATGGGGTTGTTGCGTCTGTCGGCCCTGCTGGAACGGTCTCGGCTTCGGACGGCACGATGCAGACTAAGGCGCATACGACATCGTTGGAATACGCGACGAATGCCATTGCTTCTGGCAGCGTCTCAATCCCAACGTCGGCCGCCGCCCCCGGCGACGAAACCACCATCGACGCCGACGGCCTGTGGGTTATTCCCGGCCTGTGGGACTGCCACACGCACTTCACGCAATGGGCTAAGACGCTGGGCCGACTGGACCTCATCAATGCCCGTTCCGCCGCCGAAGCGATGGACATGTTGCGCCGTCATCTGGATGAGCGCCGCGCCGCCGGCACGCTTGACCCGGATGCCTTCGTGGTGGGCATGCGATTCCGTCACTCGCTGTGGGCCGACGACGAGCAGCCCACACTGGCTGCAATTGACGCCGTGACCGGCGAACAGCCGGTGGCCCTCTCCAGCGCGGACATGCACTGCGGATGGGTGAATTCCGCCGCGGCCCGCAGGCTTGGCGTACATGTGGACGAATCCGGTCTGGTCGGTGAACTCGAATGGTTCAACGCCTACACCGCCTTCGACAAGGCGCCGGGCGCTGCTGAAGAGACTGACCGTCTGCTGCGCGAGGCCGAACAGGACGCCGCAAGCAAGGGCGTGGTGGGCATCCGCGATTATGAAATGGCCGAAAACATCGATACATGGATCAATCGTTTCGCGGCCGGCATTAACGGTTTGCGCGTGGACGCCGGTGTATACCCCGAGCGGTTGCGAGCCGCCATTGACGCGGGTTGGCATACCGGCAAGGAATTGCCGGGCAGCGCCGGGCTTGGCCATGTGGGCGCCATGAAGCTCATCTCGGACGGATCGCTCAACACCCGCTCCGCCTACTGCTCCACGCCGTATTCGGGCATCGAGCCGCTGACGTATGGCACGCTGAGCTACACGCCGCAGCAAATCGAAGACTATATGCGCCTAGCCACCGAGCATGGCTTCGACATTGCCTGCCACGCCATTGGCGACGAAGCGAACACCATTGCGCTCAACGCAGTCGCCGCCACGCACGCACATGGATCGATCGAGCATGCGCAGATGCTCAAACCCGTCGATATCCCGCGTTTCGCCGAGCTGGGGCTCACGGCCAGCATCCAGCCGCAGCACGCCATGGATGACCGCGACGTCATCACCCGTTTCTGGGCCAACCCGGCCGGCATCCCTTATCCGTTCAGGGCCCTCCACGACGCCGGTACCACGCTGCGCATGGGCTCGGATGCGCCCGTGGCCCCGCTGGACCCGTGGCTGGCCATTTCCGCCGCCGTGCTCGGCACCGAAAGCTCTGACCGCGAGCCGTTCCAGCCCGAGCAGTGCCTCGATGTGCATACCTCGCTGGCAGCCTCGACCGCCACTGGCCGTGAACGCCCTGACTCACGCCGACCCGCCGGGCGCCCCAACTG
>OBZP01000168.1_pt1 | contig 16414 bp, 14 predicted proteins | sample 1476991 | NCBI WGS metagenome assembly OBZP01 (sample SAMEA2580255, study PRJEB22360) | human gut metagenome | biome: human gut; feature: human-associated habitat; material: faeces | place: Denmark | collected 2008/2010 | reverse complement strand
TAGCCCCAGAAGCTGCTGGCCTTGCCGCCGGTAAAGCTGGACACGGTCTGGCTGTTGGCGGCTTGATCGCCACCGATGAGTGGCCAGGCGCGGAAGAACAGGAACAGGAACACAGCGGCAAGTACAACCAGGATCAGGATGCCGCAGGCGTATGCCACACCGCGAAACACCTTGTCGGCGGTCTTGCCACCAACTGGCTGCACAGCCGTTTTGTCTTGCGAACTCACGGATTCTCCTTATATAGGGTGGTTATCAAGTATTCAAGTGGTGCGGTTTTCGTCTGTGACGTTGCCAAACCGTTCGGGTCCTGACCCGCTTTAAGCCGCAGCCGTATGGCTTACGACTGCGGCTTAAAGTTGGCGGCGACTGCTCTTACTACTACAGTCTATCGTTCAGTTGTCAGGTCCAGTCCACACGACCCTTGCGGGCCGACGTCATCACTTGGTCTTGATGGCCTCGATGGACTTGGTGATCTCGGACTTCAGGGAGGAGGGCAGCGGAGCGGTGCCGGCGGCATCCTGAGCGGCCTTCTGGCCCTCGTCGGAGGTCACGTAGGTCAGCCAAGCCTTGGCGAACTCAGCCTGCTTGGTGTCCTTGTAGGCCGGGCAGACGATGTCGTAGGAGACCAGGACGATCGGGTAAGCACCCTCGGCCTCGGTGGCGTGGTTGATCTTGATGACGATGCGGTTGTCACCCTTAACGGTGTCGTCCTGCTTGGAATCCGCAATGACCTTGGAGCCGGCCTCGGCGGAAATCTCGTTGTACTTGTCGCCGACCTTGACGGCCACGGTGCCCAGGTCGCCGACCTGGGAGAAGTCAGCGTAGCCGATGGTGCCGTCGGCCTGCTTGACGGTGGAGATCACGCCGGAAGTGCCCTTGGCACCCTGGCCAACCTCGTTCGGCCAGTTCTCGGAGAGGTCGTAGGTCCAGTTGTCAGGGGTGACGTCCTTGAAGTAGGAGACGAAGTTCTGGGTGGTGCCGGACTTATCGGAGCGGTGCACCACGGTGATGGCGGTGTCGGGCAGCTTCAGGTCCTTGTTCTGATCGGCGATGGCCGGATCGTTCCACTTGGTGATCTTGCCGTCGAAGATCTTGGCGATGGTGGCAGCGTCCATGTTGATGTGCTTGCCGGCATCGGAAACGCCCTTGAGGTTGAAGACCACGGCGATCGGGGAGATGTAGACCGGGACATCGAAGGCGGTGCCTTCAGTGCACACGGACTTGGACTGCTCAACTTCGTCATCGGCAAGGGCCTTGTCGGAGCCGGCCCAAGCGGTGGCACCGGTCAGGAAGGTCTGCACGCCAGCGCCGGAACCGGACGGGTTGTAGGCGATCTTGGCCTCAGGGTTGGTGCCCTGGAAGCCGGCGATCCAAGCTTCAACAGCGGCCTGCTGAGAGGAGGCGCCGGCGCCCGAGAAGTTGCCGGAGATCGGGGTGGACTTGGAAGTGGAATCGGAGGAGGAGCTGTTGTCGGTCGTGGTGGCGGTGTTATCGCCGCAGGCGGCCACGGAAGCGAGCATCACAATGCCGGACAGAGCGGCAATGGAGCGAACGAGGATGTTCTTCTGCATGATTATTACTTAATCCCTCTATCAACTATTCGCGGGCGGCTCAGCGCTGCCCGGTCAATTCATGACAACTACAAGCGTATTGGTGGTTTCAAGGGCCCAAAACCGAAATCAGTAAACAGAAGATGAACACTTGGATGTTTGTGGGCTACGTTGAGGCTACGTAGTTTTTGGAGCGGGCTCGCCTGCGGCGAGTCCACAGCGAGCCCACAATCCACAACAAAAAAAGGCGACCCGAAGGCCGCCTTCCATTTACTCCGCGGGAGTATCGATCTTGTATCCGAGACCGCGCACGGTAGTCAGATACTTGGGGTGCGCCGGATCTTCCTCGATCTTGGAGCGCACGCGCTTGACATGCACGTCGAGCGTCTTGGTGTCGCCCACATAATCCGAACCCCAGATGCGGTCGATCAGCTGGTGACGCGTCATCACACGGCCCTTGTTCTGCATGAGGTATTCGAGCAGTTCGAATTCCTTGAGCGGGAAGAACACGGTTTCGCCGCGTACGGTGACCTGATGCTGGCCAACCTGCATGGCGATATCGCCACACACCAGCGGAATATCGTCATCCACAGTGCCGGAAGCCTGGGCAGTGGCCTGATTGCGACGCATCACGGCACGAATACGTGCCAGCAGCTCACGGAAAGAGTACGGCTTGGTCACATAATCGTCCGCACCAATCTCAAGGCCAACGACCTTATCGATTTCGGCGCTCTTGGCGGTGAGCATAATAATCGGCACACGGCTCTGCTCACGAATGCGGCGGCACAGTGCAGTGCCGTCAATGCCCGGCAGCATCAAATCAAGCAGCACCAAATCGATGCCGCCCTTGGTGAACAGTTCCAGACCTTCCTCGCCAGTGGCGGCGGCGGACACGTCGTACCCCTCGCGTGTGAGCTGGTATACCAGCGGCTCGCGATAGGATTCCTCGTCTTCGACGATAAGAATGCGTGTCATAGTAGCCTTTCTTGGGTATGTTCCCGTGCGCATAGGCGCAAAGTTTTCCGACATTATCGTAACCATTTGTTCTCCGTTAGCCTGCTGTTTCCCGAAAGTACGTAATTGCGTAATTGGGCTACGCGCGGTGTGCGCACCTCGCCCACTGTGTGATTGTGTGGCAATGGAATGGCACCATGTCGGGCACCAACCAAGGCCCTACGCTTGTGTCGACTCGTCCGACCGGGCCTCGTCGTCATCCTCATCCGGGGCGGCCGGCAGCTCGATGGTGAACGTCGACCCCTCCCCCGTACGCGACCAGACCGAAATCCGACCGCCGTTCTCCTGCACGCAGTGCTTGGTGATGGCCAAGCCGAGTCCCGAACCGCCGGTCTCGCGCGAACGGGCCGGGTCGACCCGGTAGAATCGCTCGAAAATGCGGTCCAGCGATTTGGCGGGGATGCCGATGCCCTGATCGACCACGCGAATGGTGACTTTGCCATCGCGCTCCCCCACGCCGACCGCCACAGTGGTGTGTTCGGGCGAGTAATGGATGGCGTTCTCTACGAGGTTCTTGACGGCGGTTTGCATGGCCTCTTTGTCGGCCTTGATCATCGGACCGTTCGTGGCTGGGCTGCCTGATTCTTCCAAGGAACCTTCGCCATCGGCCGGCTCCTCGACCTTCGTGGGTACTGACTGTCCGTTGACACTCAGTCGGATATCCACATGGCGGGAGTCGGCTTGGGTCTGATTGGCGGCGATGGCGGCGCGTGCCACATCCAGCGCGGAAATGCGCCGCGCATCGATCACGCTTTGCGGGCTTTGGGCTTTCTGCAAGTCGATAAGATGATGCACCAGTTCGGTCAGGCGCGCGGATTCCTTGGAGATACGGCCGGAAAAATACCGTACGGCGTCCGGATCATCGGCGGCGTCGGTCACGGTTTCGGCCAGTAGCGCGATGGCACCGGCCGGAGTCTTGAGTTCGTGCGAAACGTTGGTCACAAAGTCACGGCGGACGGCCTCGAAACGGCGCTGCTCGGACATGTCGTTGATGAAGATGGCGTACAGGTCATCGCCGATATCGCCAATGCGCACACGCAAATACAGCGTGTTGGACGGGCGTGACTGGCCGGCCTCCAGTCCTCGGCCATTAGAGGACGGATAGGAATTGCGATTGACCGGCAGCTGAACCTCACGCTCACGCATGCCACCGTCGGCGGCGGCCTGAGTGAGGATGTCCTCGACTTCACGCGAGTTGAGTCGGTCGCCGGAGACTAGGCCGAATGGCACTGAGCCGGGGCTTGAATATTGGACCAGACCGTTGCGGTCGGTGACGATCAGGGCTTCGGGCAGGACTTCAATCAGGCGACGCTCGGTGGGGCGCACGGGCGCATCATCACCGAATAGAGAATGCGTATCCTCGTCACCGGACAGGTCCTGTTCGGCGGCGAGCCGGCCTGAAACGCGGCCTTTGTTGTAGGCGATGACGGCAACCCACACCAGTATCAGCGCGGCGAGCACCACAATCACGACGATCTGCCAGATATCCATGATTTCCAGAGTAAAACGTGCGAGGCGTAGTGAGATGCCTAAACTACGTAAGTTCGTCTATTGTTCATTTTTGGCGGGACGACATAACAAAATGCTCCCGCTGGCGGGAGCATAATATGGGGAGCTCTATTTACAGCTCGTAGTCCTTGTCCTTGCTTTCCTTGATCAGGAACAGAGCGAGCAGAGCGAGGGCGGCCATGATGGCCATGTACCATCCCACACCGGCAACGCCGAACTTGGAGGTGACCAGTTACAGGCGCTTGACGATGTCGACAGCCAGACGGGCGGCGGTATCGGCGTATTCGGAGATGTCGAAATCCTTGAACACCTCGTAATCGGTGTCGGCGTTGTCGGAAAGGGCACGAATCACCAGTGCCGGCACGTCATTGCGGGCGGCGACCTGTGCCACGGCGGCGCCTTCCATCTCCACGGCGTCAGCCCCGGTGAGTCGGATGACCTCCTCGACCTTTTGGGGCGTGTCCACGAAGTAGTTGCCGGAGGCGATGATGCCGGTGATGTGGGTAATGCCCGCATTGGCAAGCGCCTTGTCGGCGACTTCCAGCAGACGGTCATCAGAGTGGAATTCCTCCACCGGAGCGTCCGCAGTGCCGGGCTTCCACTGGCCTACGAGCCGCATGTCAGTGTCGAGGTAGCGCAGGGTGCCGCCGAGCACCACGTCGTTGATGTGCAGGTGGGGGTTGAGGTTGCCGGCGATGCCGCTGAAAATCACGGCGTCCGGGGCAATCTCGTCAATCAGCAGCTGCGTGGTGGCGGCCGCATTGACCAGTCCCATGCCGCCTACCGTTGCGGCAACCTTGATGACGTCAGAACCGAAGGAGTCGACCGTGCCGGACACGATGTCAAGGCTGCCCTTGGCGGTGTGCGTCACATGCGTGAGCGATTTGGCGATCAGCGCCACTTCCTCATCCAATGCGCCAATAATAGCTACAGTTTTCATACCCATACGTAAGTTCCTTTCACAACACTTTCGGCTCCCCTTGTCAGGGGAGGTGGCCGCCGAATGGCAGGCTGAGGGGTAGAGACGTTTCGTTGCATTGCTCCCGCGAGAGAGCCGATGACGCAACTCAGTGCCAACGCCGCGTGGCCACGGCTTCCGCAAGCTCGCGCAGCAAGGCCTCGGTTTCTTCCCAGCTGATGCACTTGTCAGTAATCGACTTGCCATAGACCAGCTGATCAAGCGGCGCGGCCTTCTGATTGCCTCCTTCAATAAAGCTTTCCATCATGATGCCGGTAATACCCTGTTCGCCAGCTGCAATTCTGCTGGCAATATTGCGCACGACTTCGGCCTGACGATGTTCGTCCTTGCCGGAGTTACCGTGCGAGCAATCAACAATCAGACCATGCGAGGCTGCGGATTCGGCGGGCATTTCGGCGCGTACGTCTTCCATGGCTTTGGCCACGGATTCGGCATCGTAGTTCGGGCCGTGAATCGAGCCGCGCAATACCACATGGCAGTCCGGGTTGCCAAGGGTCTCGACTGCGCAGGCACGCCCCAGATGGTCAATGCCGAAGAACGTGTGCTGCTGAGCAGCGGCGAAGCAACCGTTGACCGCTGCCTTCACCGAGCCGTCAGTGGCATTCTTAAAGCCGACCGGCATGGAAAGCCCGCTGGCCAATTGGCGGTGGATCTGGCTTTCCGTGTTGCGCGCACCAATGGCGCCCCAACTCACCGCGTCCGAGATGAACTGCGGGCTGGTGGGCTCCAGAAATTCCGTGGCGGCCGCCAATCCTTCCTTCAGCACACCAAGCAAGGTTTTGCGAGCAAGCAACAGGCCCTTGCGAATATTGTGGCTGCCATCAATATCCGGGTCGTTGATCAGGCCCTTCCAGCCAATGGTAGTGCGCGGCTTCTCGAAGTACACGCGCATGACGATGAGCAGCTGTTCACCGAGCTCATCTTTCAGCTTGGCCAATCGGCGCGCGTAGTCCAGCGCGGCCTTCGGGTCATGAACCGAACAGGGGCCGACGATGACCAACAGCCTGTCGTCTTGGCCGTACAGGCACGCGCGAATCTCATCACGCGAGTAGGCGACGATTTCCTGAGCCTGATCGGTCAGCGGGAGTTCAGCGAGCACTTGCGCGGGCGTGGGCAGCGGCTCCAACTCCAATACGCGGCGGTTGATGATGCGACTGACACCCACCTGATCTTCCCAACGCGGCACATCAGTGGCAACGAGCGGGTTCTTCCCCTCCCCCATCGCCTGACGAATGGCGCGAAGCTCTTCTGGGGTGTTCAACGGCTGCGGACCGACTTGCAACGGATGCAGCGAATGTGCTGCTTCCTCCTGCTGCTGCATAACATCTCTCCTTGGGTCAGTATCCTTCCCAAGGATAAGGTGTCACGGGAACAAACTGACATGACCACCGTTATTGGCAAAAAATGCTCACTGAGTGGGTCTCAGTGAGCATTTTTACAAAGACAAAGCTATTTAGCCGAGCGGCGAGCGGTGACGGCGTCGGCTAGGGTGTGCAGCAGTTCGTTGGTGCGTTCCCACGGCACGCAAGAGTCGGTGACGGACTGACCGTAGACCAACTGGTCGAGCGGGGCCGGCTTTTGGTGACCGCCGACCAAGAAGCTTTCCATCATTACGCCGGTGATGCCTTGTTCGCCGTGCGCCAGGCGCTCAGCGATCTCTTCGATGACTTCGGCTTCGCGGTTTTCGTCTTTGCCGCAGTTGCCGTGGGCGGCATCGATGACGAGGCCATGCTGGCTCGGGCCGGACGCTTTGGAAACCTTGAGGTCTTCCAGAGCTTGACGCACGGATTCGGCATCGTAGTTCGGGCCGTGGCTGGAGCCGCGCAGAACCAGATGGCAATCCGGGTTGCCTTTGGTTTCGGCGGAAATCACGCGACCGTCCAAGTTAATGGACAGGAAGTGATGCTCGAAGCCGGCCGCGAAACAGGAATCGGCGGCGGCCTTGATGGAGCCGTCGGTGGAGTTCTTGAAGCCCACCGGCATGGACAGGCCACTGGCCAGTTCGCGGTGGACTTGGGATTCGGTGTTACGCGCGCCGATGGCACCCCAGCTGATCGCGTCGCAGATGTACTGCGGGGTGATGGGGTCAAGCCATTCGGTGGCGGCGGGCAGGCCGAGGCTCAGCACGTCGGTGAGCACCTTGCGGGCCAGCCACATGCCCTTACGAATATTGAAGCGACCGTCCAGATCGGGGTCGTTGATGAGGCCTTTCCAGCCGATGGTGGTGCGCGGCTTCTCGAAGTACACGCGCATCACGATCACGAGTCGGTCTTCCAACTCGCGCTTGACGGCAGCCAGCTTTTCTGCGTACTCGTGCGCGGCCTTCGGGTCGTGGATTGAGCAGGGGCCCACGATGACGAGCAGTCGGTCGTCGCGGCCGTTGAGCACATCGCGGATTTCCTGCCGCGAGTGGAGCACGAGCTCGCTCATCTCATCGGTGAGCGGCTGCTCCCTGAGGAAAGCACGCGGCGCGGGAATGGGGTCAAGCTGACGAATGTTGACATCGACGGTCTCAGGAAAGACGGCCTGCTCCCCCAAACGACGTTCATCCTCGGAACTATCCGGACCACGTAGTGCTGCCATTGCTCGACTCCTTTCCTTGTATACGTACTGTCGGTATGTCGCCATAGACGCAAAAGCCCAACTATAGCAGTTTGTTACGGGGACTGCTTGTTGGGCCGGCAGTTATGGACTTTGGGTGGACTCGCCTGTGTGGACTCGCCTGCGGCGATGCTGTGTTGTTGTGCGGCCTGCGACCGCGGTCTCTCCCTCTGTCAGCGCCTTCGCGCTGACAGAGGGAGAGACCCTAGCAGCCGACAGGCTGCGAGAAAACACAGCATTGGCCGTCAGGCCGATTCCGGGAGGCTGACGAAGTCAGGCCAAAGCGCCCATCGGATCCCATGCGGGGAGCATGGTGGCTGGCTCTTCGAGGGCCTTCTGGTATTCCTCGGGCAACAGGGCCTTCGGGACGGCTACCTCGTAGACGTATTCGGTGAACCAGTCGTCGGACATGGTGAAGTAGCCCTTGTCGGCGATCTTGGCGCCCCAAGAGTTCTCCACGCGCCAGCGGCGGGTGGTGCCGTCGTCGGCCACGTCAACGCCGGCGAAAGCCATGGCGTGGTTCATGGCGGAGTCGCCGAAGCGCACGCGGGCTTCCTTGTCCAAATCGAAGTCCACGTCGTACACGCGGCCGTACTCGAACAGGTCGGTGGCCCAAGCGCCGTTCTCACGGTCCATGAACGGGTGGCAGTCGGCACCGAACCATACCGGAATGCCCTGCTCAACGAGAATCTGCTTGACGCAGTCCTTCATGAACTGGTTTGGCACGTTGAGGTACTCGGTGGCGTCGCCGCCAGCCACATTGCCGAGGTGCTCGATGCCGATCTTCTTGCCCTTGGCGTGCTCGGTGCGCGGATCGTCCACCAGGCACACGTAGTCCTCAAGATCAGCCGGACCCACGTACTTCTTCCAGAACTCAACCGGCGTAATCTCGCCGTCGCGGTGGAATTCGCCATCCTTGTCGGTCCATTCCCAGTCGAAGGAAACCGGCGGCTCGCCCAGGTGGATGGTCAGAATACGGTGGCCGGCAGCAGTGGCGTCGGCAATAATCGCCTCGACCTTGGAGGCATCGCCGTCAGCGGCGTACATGTGCGCCACGGCGGTGTGCAGCATGTGGCGCAGCTGGATGTTCATTTCACCGGTGTTCTTGGAGGATTCGGTCTCCGGGAACAGGTCCTTGGGCACAGCGCCGTACTTCTTGTACACGTTCATGGCCATGGTCCACTGGCCGCCATCGCCCATCACGTCGGCGAGCAGGTGCTGCATCAGGCGGGAGTCGGAAGGCTCTCCGGCAGCCACCAGAGCGGCCACATCCTTAAGGAAGTAGTTGACGCGCTCCAGCTTGTCGTAGTACATCGCGTAGTTCTGGGAGAACTCGAACTCCTTCAAGTTCATGTTCTTCTTGGCCACGAAACGGGCCACGTTCAGGGAGCTGAACAGCCAGCAGCGGCCGGAGCGATCCTGATGGGTGGCTTCGCCATTGTCAACGATGGTGGAGAAACGACGCTGCATCAGACGAGCGCGGTCATAATTGCGAGCCACCTTGTCGATGCCGGCGGCGGTCACCGCGTTCATGGCCAGACGGTTGGTGCCGCTCTGTGCGAAATCGCCGCGCAGGGTATTCAACGCTTCGTCGGTCAGAGGCGTCAATTCACTCATGTCATACTCCTTCTGTGATGGTGCGCTTGTGGCGCAGATTCAAACGAATACGGCACCTGGCTCGAAAGCGCAGGTGCCGTAATTCTTACCGCTAGTAGTCTAATCGAAGGCCTGTCATTCGCCGTTCTGCTCAGATACGGCCGGATTCTCCTGAGTCGGGGCCTCCGGTTCGCCCTGTGTCTGGTGCTCGGACGGCTCAGACGATTCGGACTGCTCATTCTGCGCAGCCGAATCAGCCGAATCAGCCGGTGCCGCATCTGTCTCATTGTGATCGTCGGCAGCCGACTCGTTTCCGCTCAACTCACCCGGCTGGTCATCGGCCTCGTTGTGTACAGGCTTGACTTCCGGGACGGGCGCAACCACCGGCAATGCCGCCGCGGCAGCGGCTTCCTGATCCTGGCCAGAGGCCGCCGCATTACCGCCGAAAGCGAATCCGGAGAACGCCTGCGAGAACATAGAACGCAGTTCCGAAACACGCTGGGTGATGACGGACTCGCGTTCCTGCAGATCGGCGATGCGCTTGGACAGACCGTCAAGCTCGCTTTGGGCGGCGGCGCGACGCTCCTCGATCTGCGCATCGGCTTCCTCGCCCGCCTTATGTACGATTGCGGCGGCCTGGATGTCCGCCTCCTCGCGCTTGGACGCGGCATACGAATCGGCTTGGTCGCGAGTGTTCTTGGCCTGACCGACCAACTCATCGGCTTCCCGCTTGGCCGCCACACGACGCTCTTCGAGGTGCTGCAGCAGTTCGTTGACCTTCTTCGTGGCCTCATCCTGCTGAGCGGCGATGTCGTGACGGATCTGCTCGACCTCGGCGTTGACCTGGCTCATCGTGCTGGTGCGCTTGACCTCGGCCTCATCAGTGATTTCCTGACCCTTGGTTTTGGCCGCATCAATGATTTCGCTGGCCTTGCGCTGGGCTTCGGTCATCATCTTGGACACTTGCTCGCGCACGTCGGCGAGCTTCTTGTTGGCCTCGGCGAGCGCCGCCTCAATCTGATCGTTGGAATCAGACTTAAGCTTGGTGATCTCCTCATTGGCGCTTTTGCGCATTGCGGCAACCTGCTGGGTCGCCTCCGCCTTCATGTCGGCGATTTCGCGCTCTTGAGTGGAGCGTTCGGAAGCCATCTTCTTGGCGTGCTCTTCGCGCGCGTTGCTGAGCTCAAGCTCGACGGTCTGACGCTGTTCGGTGATGGTCTTGGCAGTTTCGGAGCGCAGTTGTGCGGCATCCTCGTTAGCGGAGGTGGTCACTGATTCGGCCTGATTGCTGGCGTTCGTCAGAATCGAGGCGGCCTTGGCATTGGCGTCGTCAACAATATGCTGGGCATCCAGCTTGGCGTTGTTGATCAGTGTTTCGGCCTGAGCCTGAGCCGTGGTACGGATGGAGGACGCGTCCTGCTTGGCGCGTTCCAGCAGTTCGGTACTCGTCTGTTCGGCGGAGGCAAGCATCTGCTGGGCGTTCGCTCCCAAGGAAGCGAAGCTGTTGCCTTCCGGCTTCTTGTTCTTCTCTTCCTGAAGTTGGGCCTGCAGTTGCAGAATACGGTCGTCATCCGCCGCAATCTGCTCACGCATGCTGGCCAACGTCTGCTGCGCACGCTTCATACTCTCCTGAGTAGCGTCGAAGGCAGCATCAACCTTCTCCTTGTCATATCCTCGCAGCACCACCGGGAAACGATCCACCATCGCTGTTTATTCCTTTCGCACACGCATAAAGCTCTTGGCACATCCTTGCAGCACTCTAGCGCATCGCACTGGCGCTGAGCGTTGAGCGACGCGCAATCGTTACAATGCGTGCGAACCATGTTCTATTCCGGCGTGGCGCACAGCGTGCTAGGCGATGAGGATGTCGGAGCTGGAGGGCTTGAGATAGTAGCGCACGGCTTCGCGCACCACATCACGGCCAGCGGCGATCTGCTGGTCGAGTGGTAGACCATGCTGGCTGGAATGCGCCGGAACGACCGGAGGGAAGCTGACGAATCCGCCCAGCACCCGCTCCTGGGTGGCGGTCCAGTTGAGCAAGTTGTAGAACAGCGAATTACATACGAACGTACCTGCGTCCGAACTCAAGGTGGCCGGAATCGAATCGTCCGTGAAATCATTCAGGATCGAGCGCAACGGCAGGCGGGTCCAATAGGCGGCCGGGCCATTGGGATCGATGGGTTCGCGGCGTGGGATCACGTTGTCCGCGTCTGGCTTGATCGCGTCCATCAGGTTGGTGGCGCATCGTTCAAGCATCACGCCTCGGGCTGCGTGCTTGAGCCCGGTGGCGATGACGATATTGGGCTTGGTGGCCTCAATCGTCTCTTTCAGCGTGGGCCAGGCTTTGGCGAAGCTCACCGGGATGCTGACAGCATGAACGGTGACGGCGACCTGCTCCAACGGATCGTCCGGAGCAGAGGAGACGCCCAGTCCCTGCTCGGCGATGGCCTTGGGCACTTCGACGGCGGGATTGACCTCCACGCCGTCATAGTGGTCGAAGCCGGAGATCACAACATTGAGTTCACGCATAATGCCAGTCTAGCGATGCATCTGGCCGGCCGCTTGGGCCAGCAGGGCGTGCATGCGGGCGCGGGCCTCTTCCTTGGGATCACGACCGAGAATCTCCTCGGCGATACGCTCAGCTGTGGGAATATCTTCCAGCGTGGTGATCTTCAGGTTGGTTTCCGCACCGGAGACAATGGCGACGGGCTCATCAGGCAGATAATCGACCACTACGCGCGTGTCGTCGGTGGGATGGAAGTCCGGGTCGGCGGCAGCCAAATCGTAAGCGTGACGAATCGTCGCGAAGCGGAAGGATTGCGGGGTCTGCGCGCGGAAGGTGTTCGGGCGGTCCGGCACCGACTTGACCACTTTCAAATCGCCCAGATCCTCGGTCAACAGCACGGTGTCGGTTGAGGCGTAGGCCACGGTCGCGGCCGTGAACTGGTCGAGCGCATCAATCGAACCGTCGATGGCGGACTGTTCCACGAACGGACGGACGGCGTCATGGATCAGAATCTTGGCATCGTCCGGAATGCCAGCCGTAGCCAGCATGTCGAGCGCGGCGGCGGTACTGTCCACACGCTCGTCACCGCCGTCAATGATGACGCGGACCTTGGTGTAGCCCATCTCGCCAACCAACGTTTCCACTTCACCGCGCACCTTGGGATTGACCACCACCACGATGTCGCTGACGCGGTCGCAATGTTCAAAGGCATCAATGCTCCAGCACACGATGGGCTTGCCGCCCACGGAGACAAGCTGCTTGGGATTATCGGGGTCGAAGCGCGTACCGAAGCCGGCGGCCAGCACCACGGCCACCACCGGCACGGTTTGCGCCGGTTTGGCGCCCTGAGCGGGGACCGGCTGGACGGTAGGCGTCTCGACGGGGGTATCGAAATCTCTCTCAGTCATAGGCACCACCGTAGGGTGAGGGCTGGCCGTCCGTGAACTGCATCACATCTTCTCCACGGAATGTGCTCGCATTCTCCGTTTAGTCACGCACGATGAGGGCGAGGAGGCGGCCTTCGTGTGTTTTGTTGGCGAGCGCGGCGCGGCGGTGCGAGTACCACAGTGGGTTTTCGAGCGTGCACATGCTGTGGCTGATGTTGTCGATGCGCTCCGCGAGCTCGGCCGGGCCTTCGCCATCCGTACGGCACAGTTCGGCGAGTTCCGGGTCTTCCTCAAGGTACTGGGTGGCGGCGTGCACGCGCGGCATCGAATCGACCACCTGATGTACACCGGCGAAAGCGAGGTCGATCATCGCGGCTTCGGCGATGTCGATGCCGGCACCGCCGAAACGGGTCTTCGTCTTGGTCAGCGGGAAGCGCTTGATGAACTGGTCGGCGATCTCGTCGCCCACTTCATAGCAGTCGCCGCAGATGCGCGGGCCGAGTGTGGCCACGATGTTCGTCGGGTCGGCACCCTTGCTCTTCATCAGGTCCACCGTGGTGCCGATCACGCCGCGCTCCAGACCACGACGGCCGCAGTGGGCCGCACCGATGATACCGGTGACCGGGTCGCCCAGCAGCACCGGCAGACAGTCGGCCGCGAACATGCCTAGGGCGATGCCGGATTGTGCGGTGACCTGGCCGTCCGCCTCGATGACGTGCGGAGTGTCAGTCTCACCATGTGTGCCGGACACGTCGAAGCCGAAGGGGGTGTTGATGACGAACGAGTCGTCCACGTCCACAGCCACGCCGGAATGTACTTGGGAGACCAGCGATAGGCGGGCTTGCACCGCTTCGGCGAGTGCGATGCGGTTCGACAGCACGGCCTCAGGTTCGTCGCCGGACTTGCCGCCGAGGTTCAGGTTGCCGTAATCGCCGGCGCTCAGGCCGCCCAGTCGCGTGGTGTACACCACCTTGATGCCGGGGGCCAGTGCGATGGGGATGGTCACCGGAATAGGGCGACCGGCTTTATCGGTAGAGCTGATGCTGTTGGAATCGAGGATTTCTTCGCTGTATTCAGGCATAAGGCATTCTTTCTTGGGTGCGGGCGGTGTTCATGATTTTCATGACCACCCCCCAGTCAGCGGGGGCGGAGTGGTAGGTTATTCGGCTTTGAGGGTGGGCTTTTTGGTGCGCGAGCGGATGGCGGCGTTGATGGGCACCTGGTGCGGGCAGGGCATCGAGAACACGTGCGCCGGATTATTGATGGCGGGTACTGGCGCGCCATCGGCATCGCGCAGGCCGGTTTCCGGCACGGTAAAGACCAATGGTCTCTCGCCAGGCAGCAGGAATTCGACCTGTTGACCGGGCTCAATCTTGTTACGGCTCATCAGCGTGACACGTCCGTCTTCGTCCGCGCTCCAGCTCAGCACTTCGCCCACTACCAGCCATGAGCGGAAGTAGGCGGAGCGGTCGGTGTTCTGTGTGACCTTGTGCTCCGGGTAATAGAAGCCGGTGGAGTAGTCGCGGTGGGCCACCTTGTCGGTTTCCTCGAGCAGCCATTCGGGCAGTTCGACGTGTGGGGCCGGGCGAACGGCCGCATGTTTCCAATCGGTCTCAATCTGTTCGACCGCGGTGTTGGACTTGCGGCGCGTGGAACGGGCGTGAGAGCTCATGCCGTCGGGTTCGACGGCGGTGCCGGCCGGCGTACCAGAGGCAGTTGAGTCGACGGCATCAGCAACCGTCACGCGGTCACGTTCTGCGGCAACCGAGCCGGTGACCGAATCGGCAACCGCAGTATCAGAGCCACGGTCATATCCCTCATCGGCCACACCGGCGAACGCGGCATCAGCATTGCGCATCACTTGATCTTCGGTTCCTTGGCCAAAATCGGGGTCGCCCGGGCGAATCACACGGTCATGGAAAGGCTTCAAAACATTGCCATCAGCGTCTTCAAAACCGCGTTGAATCATGTATTCATTAACCGCGGTTTTGTAGGCGTTGGTCATGGCGGCGATATAGTAGGCGCTTTTCGCGCGGCCTTCGATTTTGAGGCTGGTGGCACCGGAGTCAATCAAATCATCCAAGTGCCCCAGCATATTCATGTCCTGCGAATTGAACAGATAGGCGCCGTTCTCGGTCTGCTCGATCGGGAAGTACTGGCCGGGGCGCTTCTCTTCCACGATCGAATACTTCCAGCGGCATGGCTGGGCGCATTCGCCGTGATTGCCATCGCGGCCGGTCAGATAGTTGGAGAACAGGCAGCGGCCGGAGGTGGACGCGCATGCACATAGCACCGTGGACGAAGCATTCGATGTCGAGGTCATCGGGAATGTTGGCGCGAATATCACGCACGGCCTGCAAGTCCATCTCGCGGGCCAACACCACACGGCGAGCACCAAGCTCGTAGAAGGCGTTCGCAGCCTGATAATTAGTCACGCCGGCCTGGGTGGAGACGTGCAGTTCCAGATTCGGAGCCACCTGACGGGCCATCATCATCACGCCAATATCGGAGACGATCAGCGCGTCCACGCCGGTGTCTTTGAGCTGGCCGACGTACTCGCGCATGGCTTCGATCTCGTTGTTGCGCGGCAGCACGTTGCAGGTCACGTACACGCGAGCGCCGCGTTCATGGGCGTAGCGCGATCCTTCCTCGAAATCCTCAAGGCTAAGGTTTTTGGGGGCCGATCGCATGCCGAAGGCTTTGCCGCCGCAGTAGACGGCGTCGGCACCATAATCGACCGCGGTTTTCAGGCCCCTCAGGTTGCCGGCCGGGGACAACACTTCGGGCTTTTTGCGGGTGGGGAGGTTCATCGTCGTATTCATCACCGCAATAGTGTAGTGGTGGCCGTGTAATGCGGGAGGGGCTACCGTTAGGCTGGATGACATGAAGATCGATATCGTGAGCGTGTTCCCCGAATACTTTGAGGTGATGAACCTCAGCCTGATGGGCAAAGCCCAGGCCAAGGGATTGTTGGAGATCAAGGCGCACAACCTGCGCGACTGGACCCACGATGTGCATCATTCGGTGGATGATACGCCAGTCGGCGGCGGGGCCGGCATGGTGATGAAGCCCGAAGTGTGGAGCGAATGTCTGGACGAACTGCTGGGATTCTCGCAGCCGTCCGGCTCCCCCGCCCCATCCGGCGCACCGGTGCTCATCTTCCCGAACCCATCGGCCCCGTTGTTCACCCAGCGCGACGCCACCGAGCTCAGCCATGCCGACCATCTGCTGTTCGGCTGCGGCCGGTATGAGGGCTACGATGCGCGCATCCCGGACTACTACCGCGCCCAAGGCGTCGACGTACGCGAATATTCGATCGGCGACTATGTGCTGAACGGCGGCGAAGTGGCGGTATCGGTGATGCTTGAGGCCATCACCCGCCTGATGCCCGGATTCATGGGCAACCCAGATTCGATTGTTGAGGAATCCTACACCGGCGAGGGCGCACTGCTTGAACATCGCCAGTACACCAAGCCGGCCGTGTGGCGCGGTATTGCGGTGCCGGATGTGCTGTTGTCCGGCGACCACGGCAAGGTGGACCGTTTTCGCCGCGACGAAGCGCTGGCCCGCACCGCCGAGATTCGGCCAGACCTTATCGCGGCACTGGATTGCAAGGCGCTGGATAAGGCCGATCGCAAGACCCTGATGGCCTTGGGCTGGGAGGTCTCCGCCGCCCATCCGCGCCGGCTCGCCGATTAATTCACCACACGGTGGGAGATTCACTACGCGGCGGAATCGTCGGAACGCTCTATATCCGAGTCGTCATCCGCGG
>OBZP01000165.1_pt1 | contig 16499 bp, 7 predicted proteins | sample 1476991 | NCBI WGS metagenome assembly OBZP01 (sample SAMEA2580255, study PRJEB22360) | human gut metagenome | biome: human gut; feature: human-associated habitat; material: faeces | place: Denmark | collected 2008/2010 | reverse complement strand
CGACGTTTGCTATCGCTACCTGCAACAACCACTTCTGTCGTTACACCTTTGACTGGCGAAGAAACCTGATGACGGGTATCAACATCATACGTTAACTGACCACAATGCTGTTGAGGTTGACCATTAACCATAGCCATACTGCATGTTGGGGGACTGATCCTGCCATTAATCGTTAATGTGGCAGTCTGTGAAGAGAACGCGGGAGAAGCCATTCCATAGGCAAGAAAAATAATTCCTGACAGCCAGTACTTATTCATTGAACGTTATCCCTGTAGTAAAGGTTATGCCTGGATAGAATGAGTGCATAACAAACTATAGCTGTACATCCACTACACAGCCACGAAGGATGATAATGAAGCATTGCCTGTACGATCAATCGACTTTATAGAGTTTCGGACGAAGGTCCGCAGAATATTCGCAGCATTAAATAAGTGTTCATTAATGCGGCAAAAACAAATACACCGCATCAATGTAACATCTCTGCGGTGTATGAAAAGCAACCAAAAAGGTTAATACGCGTTAGACCGCGCGGAAGGAAATCTCGCCAGGAATGACTTCTCCCTGCCAATAAAGCTGGGCTGCAACGCGGTCAGCCAGCTGGCGGTAGATAGCGGTAAATTCGCTCTCCGGACGGCTGATAACCGTTGGCGTGCCTTTATCGAGATCTTCACGTAAGGAGATGTGTAACGGCATCTGCCCCAGCAACTGCGTGTGGTATTTCTCGGCCAGTTTCTCTGCACCACCGGTACCGAAAATCGGTTCATGGTGACCACAGTTACTGCAAATATGCACACTCATGTTCTCGACAATACCGAGCACCGGAACCTCGACTTTCTCGAACATCACAATGCCTTTTTTCGCATCGATCAACGCAATGTCCTGCGGGGTGGTGACCACTACCGCGCCAGTTACTGGAATGTTTTGTGCCAGTGTCAATTGAATGTCACCGGTGCCTGGCGGCATATCAAGCACCAGATAGTCGAGATCCGGCCACAAGGTTTCCTGCAACATCTGCATTAACGCCTTGCTCGCCATCGGACCACGCCACACCATCGCATTGTCGTCAGTGACCAGATAACCAATTGAATTGGTTGCCAGTCCATGAGACATAATCGGTGCCATATGGGTACCGTCCGGCGAAGTTGGACGCTGATTTTCTGCGCCCAGCATGGTGGGTATTGATGGGCCGTAGATATCGGCGTCCAGAATGCCGACTTTCGCCCCTTCCGCCGCCAGTGCCAGCGCCAGGTTTACCGCCGTGGAGGATTTACCCACGCCGCCTTTACCGGAGCTGACCGCAATGATGTTCTTCACGCCGTTAATTCCCGGCTGATTCTTCACGCGTTTTAAGGTGGCGATATTGTGCGACAGTTTCCAGTCGATAGCTTTCGCCCCGGTGATGCGCAGCAGTTCGGCGCTACATTGCTCTTTTAACTCTTCGAACGCGCTATGCCAGACGAATGGCATAACCAGTTCCACATGCAACGTGTCGTCCATCCAGGCGACATGGTGCAACGCTTTCAGCGTGGTGAGGTTATGCTTCAGGGTTGGGTGCTGAAAATTGGCCAGTGTCCCGGCGACCATTGCGCGCAAGGCTTCTGGTGATTTGGCCTGGGATTGTTCGTTCATCCCGACTCCTTTTTTGTATAGATAAACCATCAGCTGATAGTTTACCTGAAGAATATAGAGAAGTACTTACTTAACATTTTCCCATTTGGTACTATCTAACCCCTTTTCACTATTAAGAAGTAATGCCTACTATGACTCAAGTCGCGAAGAAAATTCTGGTGACGTGCGCACTGCCGTACGCTAACGGCTCAATCCACCTCGGCCATATGCTGGAGCACATCCAGGCTGATGTCTGGGTCCGTTACCAGCGAATGCGCGGCCACGAGGTCAACTTCATCTGCGCCGACGATGCCCACGGCACACCGATCATGCTGAAAGCTCAGCAGCTTGGTATCACTCCGGAGCAGATGATTGGCGAAATGAGCCAGGAGCATCAGACTGATTTCGCAGGCTTTAACATCAGCTACGACAACTATCACTCGACGCACAGCGAAGAGAACCGCCAGTTGTCAGAACTTATTTATTCTCGCCTGAAAGAGAACGGTTTTATTAAAAACCGCACCATCTCTCAGCTTTACGATCCGGAAAAAGGCATGTTCCTGCCGGACCGTTTTGTAAAAGGCACCTGCCCGAAATGTAAATCCCCGGATCAATACGGCGATAACTGCGAAGTCTGCGGCGCGACCTACAGCCCGACTGAACTGATCGAGCCGAAATCGGTGGTTTCTGGCGCTACGCCGGTAATGCGTGATTCCGAACACTTCTTCTTTGATCTGCCCTCTTTCAGCGAAATGTTGCAGGCATGGACCCGCAGCGGTGCGTTGCAGGAGCAGGTGGCAAACAAAATGCAGGAGTGGTTTGAATCCGGCCTGCAACAGTGGGATATCTCCCGCGATGCGCCGTACTTCGGTTTTGAAATTCCGAACGCACCGGGCAAATATTTCTACGTCTGGCTGGACGCGCCGATTGGCTACATGGGTTCCTTCAAGAATCTGTGCGACAAACGCGGCGACACCACCAGCTTCGATGAATACTGGAAGAAAGATTCCCCCGCCGAGCTGTACCACTTCATCGGTAAAGATATCGTTTACTTCCACAGCCTGTTCTGGCCTGCCATGCTGGAAGGCAGCAACTTCCGCAAGCCGACTAACCTGTTTGTTCATGGCTATGTGACGGTGAACGGCGCGAAGATGTCCAAGTCTCGCGGCACCTTTATTAAAGCCAGCACCTGGCTGAATCATTTTGACGCCGACAGCCTGCGTTACTACTACACTGCGAAACTTTCTTCGCGCATTGATGATATCGATCTCAACCTGGAAGATTTCGTTCAGCGTGTGAATGCCGATATCGTGAATAAAGTGGTTAACCTGGCCTCCCGTAACGCGGGCTTTATCAACAAGCGTTTTGACGGTGTGCTGGCAAGCGAACTGGCTGACCCGCAACTGTACAAAACCTTCACGGATGCCGCTGAAGTGATTGGTGAAGCGTGGGAAAGCCGCGAATTTGGTAAAGCGATCCGCGAAATCATGGCGCTGGCAGATCTGGCTAACCGTTATGTCGATGAACAGGCTCCGTGGGTGGTGGCGAAACAGGAAGGACGCGATGCCGACCTGCAGGCAATTTGCTCGATGGGCATAAACCTGTTCCGCGTGCTGATGACTTACCTGAAGCCGGTACTGCCGAAACTGACCGAGCGTGCAGAAGCATTCCTCAATACAGAACTGACCTGGCATGGTATCCAGCAACCGCTGCTGGGCCACAAAGTGAATCCGTTCAAGGCGCTGTATAACCGTATTGACATGAAGCAGGTTGAAGCACTGGTGGAAGCGTCTAAAGAAGAAGTGAAAGCAGCTGCCACGCCAGTAACTGGCCCACTGGCAGATGATCCGATTCAGGAAACCATCACCTTTGACGACTTCGCCAAAGTTGACCTGCGCGTGGCGTTGATCGAAAACGCAGAGTTTGTTGAAGGTTCTGACAAACTGCTGCGCCTGACGCTGGATCTCGGCGGTGAAAAACGCAATGTCTTCTCCGGCATTCGTTCTGCTTACCCGGATCCGCAGGCACTGATTGGTCGTCATACCATTATGGTGGCTAACCTGGCACCACGTAAAATGCGCTTCGGTATCTCCGAAGGCATGGTGATGGCTGCCGGTCCTGGCGGGAAAGATATTTTCCTGCTAAGCCCGGATGCTGGTGCTAAACCGGGTCATCAGGTGAAATAATCCCCCTTCAAGGCGCTGCATCGACAGCGCCTTTTCTTTATAAATTCCTAAAGTTGTTTTCTTGCGATTTTGTCTCTCTCTAACCCGCATAAATACTGGTAGCATCAGCATTCAACTGGATAAAATTACAGGGATGCAGAATGAGACACTTTATCTTTCAGGACGAAAAATCACATAAATTCTGGGCGGTGGAGCAACAGGGAAACGAGCTGCATATTAACTGGGGTAAAGTCGGCACTAACGGGCAAAGTCAGGTAAAAAGCTTTGCAGATGCTGCGGCGGCGGCAAAAGCGGAGCTTAAGCTGATCGCAGAGAAAACGAAAAAAGGCTATGTGGAAAATGCTTCAGCAAACGTGCATATCCCCCCCATCACCAAAGCCACTCCTGAAGTTGAAACCTCCCTTGAGAGTAAAAACAAACGCCCATGGCTGGCTGATGATGCAGTCATTCCGGTCACTGACGATATTAATCGATTTGCTTTTCCTCATCGCTCTCGCCCCAGAGAGATCAATTATCTGTACAAAGATGGCCAAATATGGAAGCGCATCGCGAATAACACCAGGGCATATGATCCCGACAACAATTACCGCTCTTATCCAGAAAACTGGCAGCAGGCTTTTGCTGAGTTACAAATTCGAGTTAAGGGTAATCAACCGACAGGGAGTGCGCAATCTGATGCAGCATTGCTCTGGGGCTTTTGGAACTCTTACTCTCAAGATGAACTGGTCGATGACTTAGTCATTCGCTGTGGTCTGGAAAGTGCCGTTGAAATCGCCCTTCTCGCTCTTCAACTCAAATATAAACCAGTAAAAGGCGCAGTAACCACCATCATTCCACCTAATCACGAAGCAGAATCGCTACCTAGTTGGCATCAACGTCTATGTCATCATCTTTCACTCGCTTCAGAAGATGAGTGGCAACGCTGTGTAGATAAAGTACTCGCTGCTATTCCCTCGCTATCCCCAGCACGACAACCTTTTGCGGCGTTACTGCTCCCTGAACGCCCGGATATTGCCAATGCTATGGCGCTACGTTATGCAGATCAAAACGTTCCGGCGATGACCTGGTTAAGACTGGTGGTAACCGATGACGCCGCTCTGACTACAGCAGAAAAATACGACTTCCCACCGTTGTATCATGATTTTCGCGCTTATCTGGCAATGTTGCTGGCAAATAATGGGGTGCGCGGTGTAAGCCGGATACTTCTTGAGTTTACGGAAGAGCATTCTGACAATCCCACTTATCTTTTCGAGCGTATCAGCGAGACTGAAGATCTTGTCAAATGGCTATGGAAAACGAATCACCCGGATGCGATTCAAATTCTGATCCTCGGTGTGATTGGCAAGAAAAAGCACCTGGAATACTTAAGCAAAGCCTGTCAAAAACATCCCGCTGCGGCTCTTGCCGCTTATGCTACTTTGCTGGCAATACATGAAGACAAAGAGTGGCGTAAAGCGCTTGTCAAACTGATTACCGCCACGCCAGAGTTAGTCACTGACGTCATTCCCAGGGTTAATGCTAAAGCGGCAGGAATTTTATCTGAATGTCGTACTCAGTTAGTCGCTGAAGAATGTGAATACGCCACTGCGGATATGTTGCCGGAGCTGTTTGTCGCTCCACCGTGGGTAATAAATAAGAAAACGAATGTAATACCCGTATTTGATTTACCGGTGCTTCCCATCCCTGCCGTCACTGACATCACGCCAGGAATTACAGAGTTAATCAGTCATACTGACATATCCAGATTCAGTGAAATCGCGCAATTTCAGTCATCACAGCAAACCTTATTTACCGACCTGCCACTAATTGAAAAAGAAAGCTGGGAGACATCTTTCATTCCTTTTACACCAGAACAACAAATCCTTTGGCAATTAGGTTTTAATGAATGGCTGCATTGCGAAGATGACTTACATGAAAAAAAATATATACCGCAAAGCGCTGTTGATGCGTTGTTGCGCTTTGATTTTCCAGCACTAAAAGCTGAGTTTGCGAAATATCACAACAATGCCAACAAAAGCTGGAATCTATCTGCGCTTTGTTACTTACCGGGACAACAGGCGATTTCATTTCTCAACCAAATAATCATTGAGGAGCGATATTCAGGTGAGAAAGAGATTCTGGCGGTTTTTGGTAGTACAGCCATTCCTGCGTTTATGACCTGCTTGCAACGAGATCATCAACGACTGTGGATATTCACCCTCTTTATTGGGGCCAGTGAACTAGCCTTACCAATGGCGCAGCGGTTACAGAAAAAAATGGCTTACAAGGATGCCGTTAATTGGCTGGCAAATAACCCGCGCCATGCCACCGCCGGGCTACTGCCTTTGGCGCTGGGCAAACCGTGCCAAAATCGGGAATATGCCCGCCAGGCACTCCGCCTGCTAGTGAAATTAAACCAGCGAGAAACGATTGAAGAAATCGCCCGGAGATACAACCAACCTGATGTTTTAGCTGCGCTGGCAACATTGTTCGATAGCGATCCGCTGGAAGAATATCCCGCTAAAATCGCCCCACCGCCCGGCTTTTATCAGTTCACCTTATGGCGCAGACCACGGCTTAAAAGTAACAACCTGCCTCTGCCAGATGACGCTATGCGCCACCTAGGCACAATGTTGAGCTTTCCACGCGACATTACCGCCTACGCTGGGCTGGCGACCATCAAAGAGACCTTCACCCGCGAATCACTGGCTGACTTTGGCTGGGATCTGTATACCGCATGGACAGAAGCTGGCGCACCCGCAAAAGAAAACTGGGCATTTACTTCGCTGGGGATTTTAGGCAATGACGACACCGCGCGTAAGTTAACCCCGCTTATCCGCGCCTGGCCTGGGGAATCCCAGCATAAACGGGCGGTGTCCGGGCTGGATGTATTAGCTGATATTGGCAGCGATGTTGCGCTAATGCTACTTAATGGCATTGCGAAAAAGATTAAATTCGTTGCATTACAGGAACATGCCCGCGAGAAAATCAACATAGTTGCTGAAAACCGTGGGCTGACTATGGCTGAACTGGAAGACCGCCTGGCTCCAGATTTAGGGCTTGATAGCAGTGGCTCGCTGACACTTGATTTCGGCCCACGCCAATTCACCGTTGGTTTTGACGAAACCTTAAAACCTGTAGTGCGCGATGCAAACGGAAAGGTCCTGAAAGATTTACCCAAACAAAACCAGAGCGATGATAAAACACTGGCAACTGACGCCGTTAACCTCTTTAAACAATTGAAGAAAGATGTGCGCGCCATTGCCAGCCAGCAGGTTGATCGTCTGGAGCAGGCTATGTGCCAGCGCAGACGCTGGACGGCAGAACAGTTCCGCCTGTTCCTGGTGGAGCATCCGCTGGTACGTCACTTAACCCGACGGCTGTTATGGGGGGTATATACTGAGGAAAACACGCTGATTGCCTGCTTCCGGGTCGCAGAAGACAGCACTTACAGCGATGCGCAGGATGAGTTATTCACGCTGCCAGCAGGAAACATCGGTATACCGCATGTGCTGGAAATCCCCCCTGAATCCGCCGCTGCATTCAGGCAAATTTACGTTGATTACGAACTGCTTCCCCCTTTCCAACAGCTCGAACGTGGTAGTTACCACCTTGCTGATAACGAACGTAATGTCCATGAATTGTCACGCTGGGACGGACGGCTCTGCCAGGCTGGTCGCATTGTCGGGCTGGAACGCAGAGGCTGGCAACGTCTGGAAGAAAGCGGCAGCGTCTATGCGATGCGCAAATCTACCCCTTATGGCGCTCTCGAACTTGAAACAGAACATTTTTCATTAATTTATGGCGAAACGGGGTATAGCGACCTGCTGCCTGTCGAAAGCGTAAAAATCACTGCCTCTTATGATCGCTACGGTAAACAATCCTCCCCCACTTTCTCCGTGCTCGACAACATCACCGCTAGCGAGCTGATTAACGATATTGAATCACTGTTTGATTAAAAGGATTTAGCAATGAAAACCTATATTTATCAGGACGAAAAATCACATAAATTCTGGGCGGTGGAGCAGCAGGGAAACGAGCTGCATATTAGCTGGGGTAAAGTCAGCACCAACGGGCAAAGTCAGGTAAAAAGCTTTGCTGATGCTGCGGCGGCGGAAAAAGCGGAACTGAAGTTGATTGCGGAGAAAACAAAAAAGGGCTACGTAGAAGAAGTATCCGTGATAACACCGACATCTGTCCCCGTCCAGGTTATCGAATGCCCCGAAATAGCCCCTTTGCCACAAGACAAACCAGTATTTGTTGGAGACAACCTCCCCTGGCTGGCAGACGACGCCCAAATCATTTTACCGACAGAGGTTGCGCCAACCACACTAAGTCATCGACGCTGGCCTGGCGATCCTGTGCCACAGGAGAATGAATTAACTCTGCTACGCTCCGTCGCCGCGAATACTCACCGACGTTTTAAAAAGGTGATCACCTTCGATTACAGCACCTGTTCACTGGACTGGCAGCAGGCGATAACACAAGCAGTGGGCCTTATCGACTCGCCGATTAGCACCACGCTACCACCGATGGTTCTGGCGGTACTGGTTGCGCTGGAACAAGGCTTCAATCGTAACGATCACGAAGAGTTAATGGATCAAATTGTCCAGGAAGGTGGTCTGGAATATGCCACTGAGGTTGTCATTGCACTGCAATTCATCCGCTTCGACTGGGATTATGATGCCCATCTTATTACGTTCACCCCGGATGACAGGCAGCCTGGCTATCTGTTGCGCTTTGCCTCGGTTGAAATGCGCCTGCGTAAGCATTTCTCACTTGCAAATGACGATGTATGGCAGCGCTGCGCCGACAAACTGATTGCCGCTCTCGGAAACATGCCCGCCTGGCACCAGCCGCTGGTTGCACTATTGTTGCCGGAAAAACCAGAAGTAGCTCATGAGATTGCCAGACATTTTTGCGGGCAAAAAGGGTTATATGCGCTGGAATGGCTAAAACTGACGGTCACCGATGCTCAGGTATTAGCAGACCTGGAAAAATACTATCCAGGACAGCCTGGGCAGGTATTTGATGATTACTATGGCGGTAACATCTGGTGTGCGACAGCACTCCAGGAGCAAGGAGCCACTGCGCTGGCCCGTTTTGCCCATTACGCTACTGGTGACACATGTGGTGAAGTGTTGATGCATATCAACCACCCGCAGGCACTTACACTACTTATCCATGCAAGCGAGCAAGGAAAGCGTTGCCACGATCGCATGACAAAGGCTTTCGTTCGCTTCCCACACGCAGCGCTGGCGGCATTAGCAGAACTTCTGGCACAAAAAGATGAAAAGCGCTGGCGCATGATGCTAATGACGATGCTTATCTCGCAACCGATACTAGCAGAACAGGTCATTCCCTGGCTCTCGACACCCGCAGTTGCCGTACTGAAATCATGCCAGCAACAACTGAAACAGCCCTCAAACCATGCCAGCGCCGATATGCTGCCAGCCATATTAGTCTCACCGCCCTGGCTTTCGAAAAAGAAAAAATCTGTAATGCCGGTATTGGATTTAACGCCATTACCGCTGGAGTCATGCTGCACATTGACCGAGACGGCAGAAAAAGAGATTCATGCAAGGCATCGCTGGCACGCACATCAAATAGACATCGGCCAAAAAGAGGATATTCAGAACTACCTGACACGTCTGGGTTTCAATCGCTGGAATAATGGCCAGTATATGAAAGCGTCTGATGCTGTTGTAGAACTCTGGCAGAGGGGAGATTATTCTGCGCTAATCAGCGAATTTAAAACCTTCTGGCACTCCTATCAACGGGAATGGCAACTTTACATGTTAGCCGCCCTGCCTATCGAAAAAACAGCGCAGGCGTGGAATGTCCTCAGTAAAGAGCCACACGTCGGTGTCGAGTTTGTCATGACGCACCTGCAACTCGCTGGGTTACAGGGTTTTATTCACTCCTTTTCACGCTATCCACAAGAAGCTCTGCCTGTAGCACAATATTTTGCGGCTATCGAATTAGCGCCACTGATCGCCCGCGCCTTCAACAAACTCAAAACCCTACGACAAGACGCCCGTAGCTGGCTGCTGAAATACCCGGAACACGCCATTACCGGCCTGCTGCCCGCGGCGCTCGGCAAAGCCGGTGAAGCCCAGGATAACGCCCGCGCTGCCTTGCGTATGCTTACCGAAAACGGTCATCAGCCATTACTGCAAGAAATCGCCCGGCGTTATAACCAGCCGGAAGTAACCGATGCGGTGAACGCTCTGCTTGCGCTCGATGCCTTAGATAATCACCCGACAAAAATCCCCACTCTTCCGGCCTTTTATCAGCCATCGCTCTGGACCCGCCCGGTATTAAAAGCAAATGCCCAATCACTGCCAGATAGCGCCCTCCTACGCCTCGGTGAAATGCTCCGCTTCCCTCAGGAAGAGGCACTGTATCCGGGATTATTGCAGGTGAAAGCCGCCTGTACCGCCGACTCACTGGCTGAATTTGCCTGGGATCTGTTTACCGCCTGGCAGACCGCTGGCGCACCGTCTAAAGAAAGCTGGGCATTCACTGCGTTAGGTGTTCTCGGCAACGATGACACCGCCCGCAAACTGACGCCTTTGATTCGCGCCTGGCCTGGCGAATCCCAGCATAAACGCGCCACCGTCGGGCTTGATATCCTCGCCGCTATCAGCAGCGATATCGCCCTGATGCAGCTTAACGGCATCGCCCAGAAACTGAAATTCAAAGCCTTACAGGAGCGGGCGAAAGAGAAAATTGCCGACATTGCCGAGAGCCGCGAACTCACGGTGGCGGAGCTTGAAGATCGCCTGGCCCCGGATCTGGGACTGGATGATAACGGTTCGCTACTGCTGGATTTCGGGCCACGTCAGTTCACCGTCAGCTTTGATGAAACCTTAAAACCGTTTATGCGCGATGCTTCCGGCAGCCGCCTGAAAGATTTACCCAAACCGAACAAAAGCGATGATGAATCGCGGTCGAACGATGCGGTTAACCGCTACAAATTGCTGAAAAAAGATGCGCGTACCGTCGCCGCCCAGCAGGTAGCAAGGCTGGAATCCGCCATGTGCCTGCGCCGCCGCTGGTCGCCGGAAAACTTTCAGCTCTTCCTGGTTGAGCATCCGCTGGTTCGTCACTTAACCCGCCGTCTGATTTGGGGCGTTTATAGCACCGAAAACGAGCTACTGGCTTGCTTTCGCGTGGCGGAAGATAACAGCTACAGCACCGCAGACGATGATCTTTTCACCCTGCCGGAAGGCGATATCTCTGTTGGTATTCCTCACGTTCTGGAAATATCACCCACGGATGCTGCCGCCTTTGGTCAGCTTTTTGCCGACTACGAACTGCTACCGCCGTTTCGCCAGCTCGACCGTAACAGTTACGCCCTGACAGAAACCGAGCGCAATGCCAGCGAATTGATCCGCTGGGCAGGCAGAAAATGCCCGAGCGGTCGGGTCATGGGACTGGCGAATAAAGGTTGGATAAAGGGCACCCCGCTGGATGCAGGCTGGATCGGCTGGATGATCAAACCTCTGGGCCGCTGGTCGTTAATCATGGAAATCGATGAAGGTTTTGCGGTCGGCATGTCGCCAGCCGAACTCAGTGCCGAGCAACTCTTAAGCAAGCTGTGGCTATGGGAAGGCAAAGCGGAAAGCTATGGCTGGGGGAGTCATTCAACACAGGAAGCGCAGTTCTCCGTGCTCGACGACATCACCGCCAGCGAACTCATTAACGATATTGAAGCCCTGTTTGAATAAGGAAAGAGCATGGACAAGGAATTACCGTGGCTGGCGGATAACGCCCAAGTGGAACTGAAATATAAAAAAGGCAAAACGCCGCTCAGCCATCGCAGTTGGCCGGGCGAACCAGTGCCTGTTATCACTGAAAGCCTCATCCAGACACTGGGTGATGAATTGCTACAAAAAGCTGAGAAGAAAAAAAACATTGTCTGGCGTTATGAAAATTTTTCACTGGAGTGGCAGTCGGCCATTACGCAGGCCATCAACTTGATCGGAGAACACAAACCCTCAGTTCCGGCCCGGACAATGGCGGCGCTAGCCTGTATCGCGCAAAATGATAGCCAACAGTTGCTCGACGAAATCGTCCAACAAGAGGGACTGGAATATGCGACTGAGGTGGTGATTGCACGCCAGTTTATTGCACGGTGTTATGAAAGTGATCCTCTGCTAGTGACATTGCAGTATCAGAACGAGGATTATGGCTATGGTTATCGATCAGAAACCTATAACGAATTCGATCTCCGACTGCGTAAGCATCTCTCTCTGGCAGAGGAAAGCAGCTGGCAGCGTTGCGCCGACAAACTCATTGCCGCACTGCCAGGAATAACCAAAGTTCGCCGCCCTTTTATTGCTCTGATCCTCCCGGAAAAACCAGAAATCGCCAATGAGTTGGTAAGCCTTGAATGCCCGTGGACTCATTTTCATTCTAAGGAGTGGTTAAAAGTTGTTGCTAATGACCCCAGAGCGGTGAGAAAACTCGAACGCTACTGGAGCCAGGATATATTTAGCGATCGGGAAGCCAGCTACATGTCGCATGAAAACCACTTCGGCTACGCGGCCTGCGCTGCCCTTTTGCGCGAACAAGGACTGGCAGCCGTTCCACGCCTGGCAATGTATGCCCATAAAGAAGATTGCGGCAGTCTGCTGGTACAAATTAACCATCCGCAGGTCATCCGCATCTTGCTGTTAGTTGCTGATAAAAACAAACCCAGCCTGCAACGTGTGGCTAAATACAGTAAAAACTTCCCCCATGCGACGCTTGCCGCACTGGCAGAGCTTCTGGCGTTAAAAGAACCGCCTGCACGCCCTGGTTATCCAATCATCGAAGACAAAAAGCTGCCTGCACAGCAAAAAGCTCGAGATGAATACTGGCGTACGCTGTTACAAACGCTGATGGCATTGCAGCCACAACTGGCAGAAGAGGTGATGCCGTGGTTAAGTACTCAAGCCCGGGCAGTGCTGAATAGTTTTTTATCGGCACCGTCCAAAACGGTTATTGATAGCACCGATAACAGCCAAATGCCTGAAATCCTCGTTTCACCACCGTGGCGTAGTAAGAAAAAAATGACAGTTCCACGTCTTGATTTGGCACCGTTCGAATTAACGCCGCAAGTTTACTGGCAACCAGGCGAACGAGAGAGGCTTGCCGCCACTGAGTCTGCCCGTTATTTCAGCACGGAATCTCTTGCGGAACGCATGGAACAAAAAAGTGGACGAGTTGTATTACAGGAGCTGGGTTTTGGAGATGATGTATGGCTGTTTTTGAATTATATACTCCCCGGAAAACTGGATGCTGCATGCAATTCACTCATTGTTCAGTGGCATTACTACCCAGGGCGGGTTGAAGAGATCATGAATGGCTGGAGCTCCCCGGAAGCTCAATTAGCAGAACAGGCGCTTCGCAACGGTCACGTAGAAGTGTTAATTAACATATGGGAAAATGACAGCTACTCACGCTATCGTCGGGAAAAGAGTATCTGGAACCTGTATTTATTGGCGCAGTTGCCGCGTGAGATAGCTTTGACTTTCTGGCTACGTATCAATGAGAAAAAGCATCTGTCTGCGGGTGAGGACTATTTTCTCAGTATCTTCGGATTGGATGCTCTACCAGGTCTGCTGTTGGCTTTTTCACATCGTCCAAAAGAAACATTTCCATTAATTTTAAATTTCGGCGCAACCGAACTGGCCCTGCCCGTTGCCCGCGTCTGGCGACGTTTCGCGGCGCAGCGTGATCTGGCTCGCCAGTGGATTTTACATTGGCCGGAACATACAGCTACTGCACTTATCCCTCTTGTCTTCACCAAATCCAGCGATAATAGCGAAGCTGCATTACTTGCCCTGCGTTTACTTTACGAACAGGGGCATGGCGAGTTACTGCAAACCGTGGCAAACCGCTGGCAGCGTACAGATGTATGGCCTGCCCTGGAGCATTTACTTAAACAGAGTCCAATAGAGATTTACCCGACACGCATTCCAAAAGCCCCTGATTTCTGGCAGCCGGCAATGTGGTCCAGGCCGCGCCTTATCACGAATAATCAGCCTGTTACTGATGACGCTCTGGAAATTATCGGCGAAATGCTGCGCTTTACCCAAGGCGGACGTTTTTATTGCGGACTGGAACAGCTGAAAACGTTTTGCCAGCCGCAAACGTTGGCAGCCTTTGCCTGGGATCTTTTCACCGCGTGGCAACAAGCTGGTGCTCCCGCAAAAGACAACTGGGCATTTCTGGCGTTAAGTCTCTTTGGCGACGAAAGCACGGCACGGGATCTGACGACACTGATTCTCGCCTGGCCACAAGAGGGCAAATCTGCCCGTGCCGTCAGTGGTCTGAATATACTTACTCAGATGAATAATGATATGGCACTGATACAGCTGCATCATATATCGCAACGGGCGAAATCCCGCCCCTTACGTGATAACGCGGCGGAATTTCTTCATGTGGTCGCAGAAAATCGCGGTCTAAGCCAGGAACAGTTAGCGGACAGATTAGTCCCAACGCTGGGTCTTGATGATCCGCAGGCGTTGATTTTTGATTTTGGTCCACGGCAATTTACCGTTCGCTTCGATGAAAACCTTAACCCGGTTATCTTTGATCAGCAAAACGTTCGCCAGAAAAGCGTTCCCCGGTTGCGCGCCGATGACGATCAACTGAAAGCACCCGAGGCACTGGCCCGACTAAAAGGGCTAAAAAAAGATGCTACTCAGGTGAGCAAAAACCTGCTCCCGCGTCTTGAAACTGCCCTGCGCACCACCCGACGCTGGTCGCTGGCAGATTTTCATTCTCTGTTTGTTAATCATCCCTTTACCCGCCTGGTTACTCAGCGATTGATATGGGGTGTTTATCCGGCAAATGAACCGCGTTGTTTACTCAACGCCTTTCGTGTGGCCGCTGAGGGGGAGTTCTGCAATGAGCAAGATGAGCCAATTGACCTGCCTGCCGATGCTCTGATTGGCATTGCCCACCCGTTAGAAATGACAGCAGAAATGCGCAGTGAATTTGCACAGCTTTTTGCCGATTACGAAATTATGCCGCCTTTTCGCCAGTTGGCACGGCGTACGGTGCTGCTCACACCTGACGAGTCAGCCAGTAATAGTTTGAATCGCTGGGAAGGTAAATCCGCTACCGTTGGGCAACTGATGGGAATGCGATACAAAGGCTGGGAGTCAGGCTATGAGGACGCATTTGTCTATGACCTGGGTGCGTACCGGCTGGTCCTTAAGTTTTCACCCGGTTTTAACCACTACAATGTTGATAGCAAAGCGCTAATGAGCTTCCGTTCTCTTCATGTATACCGTGACAATAAATCTGTCACTTTTGCCGAACTTGATGTGTTTGATTTGAGTGAGGCGTTAAGCGCACCCGACGTCATTTTCCATTAAAACACAACGGGCAGTGATGCGACTGCCCGTTATCAACACGACTTACCATCGGGAAAAGCGATGAGCGTGCAAAAAGAGCTGGTCGCTATTTACAATTATGAGGTCCCTGTACCTGAAGATCCGTTTTCCTTCAGACTTGAGATCCATAAATGCTCTGAATTATTTACAGGTTCCGTCTACCGACTGGAACGGTTCCAGCTACATCCAACATTTAATGATGCCGACCCGCTAATAAATGATGCGTTGATTTATATAAGAGATGAGTTTATTGATGAGCGGAAATTACGAGGTGAATCACCTGAAACGGTAATAGCAATTTTTAATCGCGAACTACAGAATATATTCAACCAAGAAATAGAAAAATAGCTTTATTAAAGGGGGAAACGGTATTCCCCCTTAGATGCGTTTCAATTTGCCCGTTACTTCAACAAATCAATCAACCGTAACAGAGCCACTAATAACTCCAGTACGGCAATGAGCACGGTTAACTTTTGTGTCAGCGTGTCCATCCGCTCTCCTTATTAAGGAGCGCAACACCAGCACCTTACCCTTACGCTGCCTGTCGATACTGGTTTACGTATGTTGAGTCGCCATGTTGCACTCCGGATCAGAGCACTACCTGCGGCACCACCCGTCCGGTAGCCAGGACTTGAAATGGGTTCGATCCGGCGCAACTTCCCAACAGTCAGGATTATAAATCTCATTATCTTAATTGCAACACTGTCCAGAGGTGGTTATAATTCGTTCGTTGAGATGCCATGTTGCACTATCAGTAACTTAACATCAAAGTAGTAAATAAAAGAACCTGCCTCACCAGCAGGTTTTTTTATTTTCTGCGATCTACTTTCCAGATATTTTTTGCCAATAGCCCACCATAAATATTCACATCCCGGTTAAACGGTACGTTGAATATAAAATCGATGAATTTATAAATAAAAATGAGTTATATGATGAATTAATAAAAACAGTAATCATTTTATTAAAGGGGGAAGCGGTTTTCCCCCTTAGATGCGTTTCAATTTGCCCGTTACTTCAACAAATCAATCAACCGTAACAGAGCCACTAATAGCTCCAGTACAGCAATGAGCACGGTTAACTTTTGTGTCAGCGTGTCCATTCGCTCTCCTTATTAAGGAGCGCAACACCAGCACCTTACCCTTACACTGCCTGTCGATACCGGTTTACGTATGTTGGACCACGATGTTGCACTCCGGATCAGGGCACCACCTGCAGCACCACCCGTCCGGTAGCCAGGACTTAAAATTGGTCCGATCCGGCGCAACGTCCCAACCGTCTGGATTATAAATCTCATTATCTTAATTGCAACGGGGTCCACCGATGGTTATAATTC
>OBZP01000163.1_pt1 | contig 16712 bp, 17 predicted proteins | sample 1476991 | NCBI WGS metagenome assembly OBZP01 (sample SAMEA2580255, study PRJEB22360) | human gut metagenome | biome: human gut; feature: human-associated habitat; material: faeces | place: Denmark | collected 2008/2010 | reverse complement strand
AGGTGAAGGCCACGCCGGGTTCATGAAGATGGCGGTCCAGGGTTTTCAGGGCCCGCTGAATGAGGCTGCGCTCGTCGGGCGTCATCTCTCCGGGCAGAAAGGAAAGCTGCTGCATTGTCCCTGCCTCCATTCAGTCGATAATGCGCATAATGGCGCTGCATTCCGGATGCTGCAGGGCGTAATCCCGCAACCGGTAATAATGGACCGTCATGGCATAATTCTCCGTACGACAGGCATGATGGCTGTACGTCATCAGACAGGCAGCAATACCGGCGGCTTCCGGGCTCATTTCAGCGCGGTTACCGTTCATGGCATTGAACAGTACCCATGTTTCGTCATCATCGTCATCCGGTTCGGGTGCCATAAATGCCCCGCCGTTGTTCAGGGTGTACAGATTCCAGATACCACCACAGTAGTCTTCGCACAGACGGTCCATCCAGCCGAAGACACGGGGCTCCAGGGTCACCCACTGTGGAATGAGGCCAAAATGCTGCGGCCAGAAGCTGATGCGCTGTTCATCAGGGACGAGAGTAGCAACCAGCTGAGGTGGGTTATTCCCTGATGCAGCGGTTACGGAAACAGAAGGTGTGGTGGAATTATGCGTAACGGTTGTCATGAGATTATTCCTTATAAAAAGTAAATGAATGGAAGAATGTCCGGAGGCAGGGACGGAAGTGAGTCAGGACTGCGCTTTCAGGGAAAAAGCATCAGCGCAGGCTCTCCAGCAGCGTTTCTGCCATTACCCACAATGCGCGGTTGAGCTTAATATCGGTGTCGATGTTGTGAATGGCACGGGTGTGGATACGTTTTCCTTTTGCACTGCGACCGGAAATCCCGCCTTTCAGCATATTCTCCTGGATGGTCTGATAAGTACTCCACAGGTCCTTACCGTAATCCTCCCGGCGTCGTGGCGTCAGAATGTCGGCGGGGGGGACGGGCTGATGTTCGTCACCATAACGGTAAGTCAGTGCCGCCTGTGCCAGCGCCTGGCGTGCCGGTGGCGGCAGAATCAGCGACTGCATGGCATCACGCTTTTCCTCAATCCGGTCAAACACGCCCACCACCTCGTAAGCCCCTTCAATGACTCTGTCCACCACATTTCCCCGGTGCGGAACACGCACTTCCCCCAGAGACTGACCACAGACGCATCCGTTCTGGCAGACGAACCTGAAGTAACCCGGCAGCATCTGGTAGCTGGAGGTACCGTCATGGGAGTTGAGCAGAATAATTTCAGGGACATGTTGTCCGTTTATCTCTCCGGCCCGCCGCAGACGCAACATGTGTTTGGTGTATTCCCGGCGGCCCGGGTCACGTACGCGGGTCTGACAGGCGAAGAAGGGCTGAAAGCCCTCCCGCTGCAGACTTTCCAGCACGGTGATGGTGGGGATATACGTATAGCGTTCGCTGCGGGAGGTATGCCGGTCTTCCCCAAAAATACCGGGTACATGGTGCATCAGTTCTTCGTGTGTCAGTGGACGGTCACGACGTATCTGGTTCGCATAACCAAAACGACTTGCTAATCGCATGATTTGCTCCTTATGAATGAGTTAGAAAAAGCCGCGTCTTGTGGAGAAGACGCGGCCTGATGGGTGAAATGAATGACGTTTATTGCCTGAGAATTCCCTCACTGGCGAGATATGGATTTAGCTGTTTTCCGGCATCAGGTTCAAAATTCCAGCACCGCCAGCGTAGCTGCCCTTCAGCATTGCGAATAACCAACCGGAAATGCGTTCCCAGGTCATCTTCAATAAGCACATTGCGGTAAGCTGTTGTGACAGCCATCGCCTGTTCGCGTGAGAAAGGGCCTTCGGGCAATAAAACAGGGTGACAGTCCGACATACCGGCTACTTTCCGATAAATTCAACGCTGGCGCCGGTGGCATTACCGTCAGCACCAACCGTGACGGTCACTTTGTCGTACGCACGGTCTTCAGGATTGAACACTTCAAACTCAACCTTATTGCCTTTTACTTCGTAAGAGCCAAAATCAGCGGTTTCTGTTGTTTCCTCGTCATATTCCCGGGCGTATGCCTGCCGGGCAGCCTGCAGGACGGAGTCTTTATTAATAGTGGTCGTCTGTTTCGGGGAAAAACCGGCAAGTGATGTGACAAATTTCGGACAGACCTTCAGCATATCACCGCGGGTGAATTCCATTCGTACACCAAATGCCTGTAAAACGGACACATCACGCTCTGCTATGGAGTGAACGGCTTTTTTGACCATTTCCGGCGCCTGTCCGACTTCCACCTCAACAGCCCTGAATCCCGTCTGCTGATTACACATTTGTGATGTGGGGATCAGGTTACCGTTAATACTGATACGGCTGCCCAGGAGCGTCTGTACGCCATTCGGGCATCCCTGCATCAGGCCGGTAATACCAATCGTGCCATTTTTCAGCATTACCAGCGCCTGACCATCTTCCGTCATGGTCTGACACCAGCCGTTTTTGACAGCCCAGTTGCCGGCGGAGGCGGAGAATGATGCCACAGTGAACAGCAGGGGAAAAAGAGCTCTGGTATTCATGACTGACCTCTGAAATGAACGTACGGTGTTATTGATAATGATGGAAGGTATGCAGTGACTGTTCAGGGAATGACGTAGCCGTATATTTAGTTTTCTGTTCAACATATTGTCTCCATACCTGTCGGGACGGCTTTGGCAGGCCGGCGATCACAGGTTAAAGGTGTTGATAAGTTTATGGATGAAAGAGAAATGTGGCAGGGCGGAGATAAAACGCTCTTCAGCGACCAGACTGTGGATGTGGCCTCTCCGTTCAAACCGTTCTGATGTCAGGCTGACTGATTTGATATCTGCCAGAGGAAAGACCTGCAGTTTTCCCTTCTGTAACGCGATCAGATACCAGCTACCGCTGTAATAAATGAGCCGGCAGGGCTCCAGTGACGGATACCATCGCTCAGTCATCAGAGAGATGTGGATACACTGTCTTATTGCCAGGATGAGTTGCGAGAAACACTCGGGGAACGTTGCAGTGATATCCGGCGCCGGTAGCCAGATAAGGCAGGGAGAGGGCTCCTGGTTGTCGGTAAGACAGGTTATCAGTCGTCCGTTCCGGAGCGGAAGTATCCGTGCGATCCCGGTATTCTGTATAAAAGAAAGCATTTCAGGGATCGCACCTGGGCTGCTCTGTCGTCTGAGGCTGTACCTGCCATTTCTGTACTCTAAATCCAGGTGAACCAGACGCTGATGAAAATCGCGCTGTAAAGTACGTTCTGTAACGCCAAATTCATCTGACAGTGTTTTTAGTGACAGAGATTCTCCGGCCATCAGTCGGCTGATAATGAGTGATAAGCGAACCGCCAGGCGATCATGCCGGGAACGATTATCAGACATAGATGTGCACTCCGTAAGAAAACATCTTTTATTTCATGATGTTATTATGCATCATGATGTTGAAAGGATGTGTCGCATCCGGATAATCAGGAATAAAATGCAGCAGAAAAAATATTCTTTTAATTATCTGATTTTTAAGCATGATTTCATAAAAAGAAGAATGCTCGTTAATCCAGCGACACATCCTGTCGGCGTGAGTGTGTCAGAACAGACGCTCCCACAGTGTGATCAGCAGGTGGATAATGCGGTCCCGGGCTTTACGCAGAAGCTGTAACATCCAGGCCGGAAAACTGAACCGGGCAACGGCGTCGTCAAAACTTTTCCCGATGCCATCACCAAAAGTCTGTTGTGCGTGTTTCCGGGCCTGTTCAGAGCGGTTTTCCCCCCTGATATGTGAATAAACTGCGCTGGTTGCCTGTGGTGGCAGCGCGTGGATCATCAGTGACACCAGCGCTGGAAGGTTCCAGCCTGCAGGTGCGGCTACAGGGAGTACCGGAAATGATGAAGGGAACAGGGTGGCCACCCGGGCTGTTACTGTCGCCAGTGAGAGTTCCTGGTGACGGGACGGGCATTTTTCTGTGGCATTCCATTCTTCAGCAGGAAACATGCGATCGGCATGGCTGAGAACAAACAAAAAGCGCGAGGGATCTGCGCCCTCATTCAGTAAAAACTGATGCATGGCAATATCGGCAGCATACGCACGTTCATCACTCCGCAGGATCCAGATAATCAGATCCAGTTCCGGCAGTAACTGACGATAAAGCGCCTGGTATTCCTGATCATGCTGCGGTGTTTCACCAATGCCGGGCAGATCGACCAGCGTCATTCTGCGTTCACCGAGCTGCAGGGTAAGACGATGAGCCTGGCGGGTGCAGCCGTTCAGGGGATGCGTGGCGCAGATACGGGACTGAAAAATGGCATTACACAGGCTGCTCTTGCCGGTGCCGGATTTACCCATAATGCCAATCACGGGCTCGTAATGAATAACACCGTGGAGATGTTCAAGGATTTTCTGGCGTATTTCTTCAGGAAGAAACGTCAGATATGATTTCACTTGCGCGGAGAGGGAAGAATTGCTGAATGGCATACCGGTATCCTGTTGATTTCACTGAACCGGATCACACTAATCCGGTTTATCATTCAGGTAATATGGGCGTGAAAAAATCTGGAGTGACAAAGTTCGGGAGGAGTGATGGCATCACTGTCGATTAATACGCTACGCCGAATGAGCATTTGTAAAAGTCAGGCCTGGAAAGATACCCAGCGAATACTGAAGCGTAGTGGACTTGTGTACAGAGGGGAACGGTCAGAATCGTTTGATCCTGAGAAACATTTTAATCGTTATACGGTGCGTTATCTGTACCTGCTTAACATAATTGCGCTTAAGATAAGGTCGGTTAGTAAATTTTCCTGTTGGATCGAGGTGGGACAATGCCATCGTATGACTGGTAAACATTTATCTCTTAATGCCCCGCCTTTTATGCTGATTCCGCGTAGTATCCGGAGAAAAGTGGATGGATTCAGACAGTCAAAAGGTGAAGCAACCCCAAAATCGGCTCAACCGTTCACGGGCAGTTTGTATGAGGTTTTGAGCAAGGAGAGCGATTCAGCTAAGCTGGACGCATGGATTGCTGAACTGCCTCTGAACTTGCAGGAGGAGGGAAAGGAAATCTCAGTCATGGGATTTAGTCCACGGGCTGTGGCCCGACCTGTTCTTCGGTCAGCATCCCCGACGTTTGAACTGTTTTATCAGGAGTATCAATCCCTAAGATTAAAATCTGTTTTTAAATTTGAACCAAGATTTGAACAACTTTTAACAAGACTGAGCTTTAGAAAACAATCAATTCTCAGAAAACAACAATACAGGGTTAAATCGCAATTACTGGAGAGACTGGGGAATGTGTTGTTTTTCACGTCGCTTTATAACCAGGGATGTTTAGAGGAGTTTATAAATGCACTTGTGGAAAAGGAGGACATTTATCTGAAAATGTCCCCTGGGGAGGAAAAGGTGAAAGCACACCAGAAAATGGTTAACTACATTGAAGCGTTCTGCAACAAAATGACGGAAAAATACCTGATGCCCGCAGCAAGCAGACACTACAAAAAGAAGAAAATCGCTAGGAGCGAAAGTGGTGAAAGTTAATCCAGTCTACCGTACAGAATCAGTTGTTCCAGAATAGCCTGCTGTGTTGTTTTCCGCTCTCTGGTCAGTCTGTCCAGAGCGCTTTTTGCGGATGGCGATATCTTTACGTTGATTTGTACCCGTTTATCTTTTTTTCCATCGATAAACTGTTTTCTGAATGCATTGTGCATCTTGTCGAAAAATCTTTCTTTTGCAGCGAATCCTAGGTGAAATTCTTTTGGCGTCAGTAAACAGGGTGTGTCTGTGGGGAATAACATTTTTAGTAAAACTACAATGGCAATATATCTTTCGTTATCATTTACAGGATTAAACCAGGAAAGATATGTGGGTGAGATACGTGCATCAATATATTCCCATGCCCATTTCAGTTGTTCGGTATTCTTTTTAAGCCATTTGGCTTCGTTTCTCTTTTCGAGTCCCAGCCAGTTTTGATGCATTATTGAGATAATCCGATCTGCTTCCCCATAAAGGATTAACGCATTAATCCATTTCCCTATAACATTCAGTCGTGTTTCATGACTTGAAGGAATAATTGTCATGGGGTTATCCTTCATAACGATCACCCCCTTCAAGGCAGAATTGAACTCAGATTCATTATTAAGTTTAAGTTTTTCGGGAACTGTATGAGACATAATTAACCAGAACCAGAATGCTGCAATTTCATTTTTTCTGATCCATTCAGGTATGTGATTATCTGCCAGATTATTATCATTCAATAAATGCTCAGTTGTTTTATTTTTCCAGTCATATCTATTCACGTTATAACCGCCTTTATATTGTTTCATCTGATTACGCCTCAATCGTTTTCTTTTCTGGTGATTTTCACCATCACATGTCAGTTGTATATGCAAGGGAATCAATAAAAATATCACCCTGCAAGCACTTCAAAGCTGATTATGGGGATATTCTAGAACTATTCACAAAACTATTCCAGACATATCAAGAACTATTTCTTGATCTATTCATAATAAAATAAAACATGCTATCAACTACGGATCATATCCTCCTTAGGTGTGTCGTTGTACTGTTCGACTGTTCTTGTGGTCAGATTAACAATCTGAAGAGTAAAAGCGACAGTAATCTGTCTGTTATAGTGGCGATAAAAACACTGACTGCGCATCCTGTATGTGAAATCCTGTCATGTAGAGCAGTAAGCAATGACAGACATGCATGTTATATGTGAAGGGGCCGGGAGACGACATAATTAGTATGGCTGTCATTCTGGTTGTAAAACGCGATCACTTTCCGGGGGTAAAAGATGATATGGAGGTTGACAAACGGTTTGCTTCGGATTGTCTTTTCTGGGGCCTGAAGTACGGGGGCAGAAAAATAATTCCAGAGTAAATCTGCTCTGTTTTTAGGACAGAAAACTCCATGCTGGCTGTAAAAGTGAAAAATTAACACCTAGTATGTATGGAAGTCTGAAGATATTGAGAATGTCGGTATGATACTATATACACATATTTTACTAAGTATTTTTACTAAGCATTTCAGTAAGTGTTATACACGTATTTTCTACTAAGTGTTTTACCAGACATACACGTGTTTTCATAAACAGCCCTATAAGTGTTTTCATTAAGCATTGCTGTACACATTGCTTTGTCTGAAACACATCCAGTTTAGTAAATCTTTACGTTAGCTAAAATCAGTTTAAAGCTGCTGTAAAACCTTTTTGTTTAAGCAATCAATCTGCTATTCGATTTTACTGATGTTGCGTTTAACCTTTTCTGAGTTTTTGTGTTTTTAGTCGTTAACCTGAGACAAGTGTCTTTACGTAAAAACGCAAATCCGACTGAGATAACCTGGTGTGATTTACGGTGTGCTTGCGACGATTTTGTTAAATGGTTCTATGGATGATTTTGTGACGATGAGATTGATGAGATGATTAACTGGCCCTGGTGTTTTTTCTCAGTGCAAGGTGATTATCTTTATCATAAGGCTCTTTTCAGAAAAAGCGTGATGATTGGTTCTGGTGTTTTGATTCAGATGAGATTTACGTTATCGATGGTTAATCGTTTTTATGGTGTGTTGAAAAGTAACGTTTTCAGGATAAGAAAATCGATTCTGATATTGGTGAACTTTGTTCTTGTGGCAGAGTTATCTGTAAACAGGTTTTAAGTGCGCTATTCGGCTCTGTGATTGAGTTGTGTGGTTAAGCTGTAGGTTTTGGTGTTGTTGTTGATTTGCATTGCCAGGAAGCGTTCTGGTTGCGTTTCTGGTGTTTTGTTCGAATGTTCTGTGGATCCTTTTCCCTTCAGGCTTTTCTCGTCGTCCATGTCGTTTTTAAATCCATTCATGCTGTTGTTGCGTGTTTTGCTGCTGTGTGCAGGATTATCTTTTCGTTCCGGGATGGTTTGTTCCGTTTCAATCACTCTTAATCAGAGAGTTGTAGCATTGCTCAATGCCGGATGCCGTAAAGTTTTACCGCGTTGATGAATGATGTGAAGTCAATCCAAATCAACGGAGATCTCTCATCATGAATCAACCAATACACAATGCTTACTGGTTATCCCGTTTTGACATCCTTCTCGACAGTGCCCTGGCGCAGCACCGTGCCGTCTCGTTAATCCGAGTGGATTTACGTTTCCCTGAGTATATGCCTGTCACCATCATGGATCCCGATCCGGATTCAGCGGTGATTTCTCGTTTTTTTGCATCCCTGAAAGCCAAAATTCAGGCTTACCAGCGGAAAAAAAGATGTGCCAATCAGCGTGTGCATGCAACCAGCCTGCGTTATTTCTGGTGCCGGGAGTTCGGCAAGATGTATGGCAGGAAACATTATCACGTGATATTACTGCTCAACAAAGATACCTGGTGCTCGATCGGGGATTTCAGCGAACCGTCTTCGCTGGCGACGATGATCCAGGAGGCATGGTGCAGCGCCCTGCATCTTGAGCCCTGGCAAGGCGATGGCCTGGTCCATTTTTCCAGGTGGACGCCTTCCCGTAAACCAGCATCGTCTGATGCTCGCCCTTCTTCCGATGACACGCCTTTGTCGGGTGGATGTTCTGATACCTGGAAGGCTTCAGACAAAAAGCCGGGTGAAGCCGCTGTTCTCTGGATCAAGCGTGGTGATGTGGGAGCGCTGCAGAAAGCCCGGAACAGAGCCAGTTATCTCGTAAAATATGAAACGAAGTTGCATAACGGTTCCGGGCAACGTAATTATGGTTGCAGTCGTGGGCCGGGACGTCTACTGGATGGCAGGAGAAGCCTGTAAAACGGCATCCGGAGCCTGAGCTTATGCCACAGTAAGGGCGTCAGCCAACGCCCTTAGCTCGTTTTCTGAAAAAGTCGTCCTGAAGTCATGTATCTGCTTCCATTCTCATGTTCATATTTCACCTTACGCTTTCACTATCTGTTATTGGAAGTACCGATTTATTTTGGTGCTGCTCACTTACGGTCATTCACGGAAGAGGATGGTGGTGAACCGTACGATCCTGGCTGCTGGCGAGGGAAGGTTCAGGACTGGGATGGAGCAGGTTTAGTGGTGGAAGATGAGTCGGAATTTCTGACTGGTCAGTGAGGTGATGATCTGGTGTAACTCAATCTGCTAGGGTAAACTCTCCTTGCTTTTGCGCACAAGCAGTGGGCCCTGGTTCGCTTATGTCCTGCATCTACAAGCGAATGACTGACCGGAGACTCCCATATCTGGTCAGTCGCCCATTTTTATTTTCTACCAAATCAGACAAGCATACCGTAATAAATAACGCCAGTCCCCTGTCGCTCTCGTGTGCTCTACTGGAATGTTGTTGATGGAGATATCCAGATGAAAGAGCTTACATCTTCGACAGGACTATAACTTATGTAGTAAAGAGTTCCCCGGAGAAAGGGGCTGTTCTGCTGTTCTCATCAAGTCTGGCATGTTCAGGAAATTATTCGAAAATATTAACTGAATGAGCGAAATGTGATTTACCTTCTTTTCTGTTCATTGTAAAATTCCTCTTTGCTAACGCAAATCATTATCATTACGCCTTTGGCAAAGGGAAATTTATGAAGAACAAATATATCATTGCTCCGGGCATTGCCGTGATGTGTTCTGCAGTTATATCATCAGGTTATGCCAGTTCTGATAAAAAAGAAGATACGCTTGTTGTTACTGCCTCCGGGTTCACTCAGCAGCTCAGAAATGCCCCGGCCAGTGTCTCAGTCATTACTTCAGAACAACTGCAAAAAAAACCGGTTTCAGATCTGGTCGATGCAGTAAAAGATGTTGAAGGGATTAGTATCACTGGTGGGAATGAAAAACCGGATATCAGTATACGTGGTCTAAGTGGCGATTACACGCTGATTCTGGTCGATGGACGACGTCAGAGCGGTCGGGAATCCAGACCAAACGGCAGCGGCGGTTTTGAAGCCGGATTTATCCCTCCTGTGGAAGCAATTGAACGCATTGAAGTGATCCGTGGCCCTATGTCTTCCCTGTATGGTTCTGATGCCATCGGAGGGGTCATTAATATCATAACCAAACCAGTTAATAACCAAACATGGGATGGCGTACTTGGACTTGGGGGGATTATTCAGGAACATGGGAAATTTGGTAACTCAACCACAAATGACTTCTATCTGTCAGGCCCATTGATTAAGGATAAACTTGGTCTTCAGCTATATGGAGGAATGAACTATCGCAAGGAAGATAGTATCTCTCAGGGAACACCGGCAAAAGATAATAAGAATATAACGGCAACGCTCCAGTTTACTCCGACTGAAAGCCAGAAGTTTGTTTTTGAATATGGAAAAAATAACCAGGTGCATACATTAACACCTGGTGAGTCTCTCGATGCCTGGACTATGCGGGGAAATCTTAAACAACCAAACAGTAAAAGAGAAACGCATAATTCACGTAGTCACTGGGTAGCAGCATGGAATGCCCAGGGCGAAATACTGCATCCTGAAATTGCTGTTTATCAGGAGAAAGTTATTCGTGAGGTTAAATCAGGTAAAAAAGATAAATATAATCATTGGGATCTTAATTACGAGTCAAGAAAACCGGAAATAACCAACACAATCATAGATGCAAAAGTGACGGCATTTCTGCCGGAAAATGTACTGACCATCGGAGGTCAATTTCAGCATGCAGAGCTCCGTGATGACTCAGCCACGGGTAAAAAAACGACAGAAACACAGTCTGTTTCAATTAAACAGAAAGCTGTTTTTATAGAAAATGAATATGCAGCAACGGATTCTCTCGCCCTGACTGGAGGACTGCGTCTCGATAATCATGAAATCTATGGCAGTTACTGGAATCCAAGATTGTACGCTGTTTATAACCTGACCGATAATCTCACACTCAAAGGGGGGATCGCAAAAGCATTTCGGGCTCCTTCAATTCGTGAGGTGAGTCCTGGATTTGGAACACTGACGCAGGGTGGTGCCTCTATTATGTATGGAAACAGGGACCTGAAACCGGAGACCAGTGTAACCGAAGAGATCGGTATTATTTATAGTAATGATAGTGGTTTTTCGGCGAGCGCGACGCTGTTTAATACTGATTTTAAAAATAAGTTGACCAGTTACGATATAGGTACAAAAGATCCAGTCACCGGGTTAAACACTTTTATTTATGATAATGTAGGTGAGGCAAATATCAGAGGGGTGGAGCTTGCAACTCAGATTCCTGTGTATGATAAATGGCATGTATCTGCAAACTATACATTTACTGACTCTCGTCGAAAAAGTGATGACGAAAGTCTCAATGGCAAGTCGCTGAAAGGGGAACCTCTGGAAAGAACTCCCAGACATGCAGCCAATGCAAAACTGGAATGGGATTACACTCAGGATATTACATTTTATTCATCTCTGAATTATACGGGAAAACAAATCTGGGCAGCACAAAGAAATGGTGCTAAGGTTCCCCGCGTTCGTAATGGATTCACATCTATGGATATTGGTCTAAATTACCAGATTCTGCCAGACACGCTGATTAATTTTGCCGTTCTTAACGTCACAGACAGAAAGAGCGAGGATATCGATACCATTGATGGTAACTGGCAGGTCGATGAAGGACGCCGTTATTGGGCTAATGTAAGAGTATCCTTCTGAGAGTATATAAAGACAACCTGAGGCCGTGAGCCTCAGGTACCAGTGTAGTAATCAGTAATGTCAGTTTCCAGGTTGTAATGCTTTTAATCTTGATTAAAATAATCTTAATAATTTAAACTTGTTAAATATCGATGATTTTAATTTGAGAGCGTTCAGAATTCTGTGTCACGTTAAAAATTCTACAGCGTCATCACATTATTCAGCCGCCCTTCAAAATAAATGGCTAACTGCGACAATGTCAAATTCCAGCTTTGGATGGGCATTGTCCATTTCTCCTGTGCGTTCATCAGTCCCAGATAAAGTAGCTTCAACAGGCTGTTTTCATTCGGGAAAGCACCTTTAGGTTTTGGTCAGTTTCCTGAACTGGCGGTGGACTGATTCTATCGCGTTGGTTGTGTAGATCACCTTGCGGATATTCGCCGGATAGCGGAAGTACGCTGACAGATTTTCCCTCTTGCGGCGCCAGGACTGGAGCACCACCGGATATTGCTGCCCCCGTTTCGCTTCCAGCTCATCCAGCGCCGTTTCCGCTGCTTCTTTTGACACCGCACGATACACTGGCTTCAGGTCGGCCATGAACGCTTTATGGTGTTTTGACGCCACATATTTAATCGAGTTACGTATCTGGTGAATGACGCACAACTGTACCTCTGTCTGCGGATAAATGCTGTTTATCGCTTCAGGGAAGCCGGTCAGCCCATCCACGCAGGCAATCAGAATGTCTTCAACGCCACGGTTTTGCAGATCACTTAATACTGACAGCCAGAAGTTAGCGCCTTCGCTTTCCGACAAATACAGGCCCAGGACTTCTTTTTTGCCTTCCAGATTCAGCGCCAGTACGGTATAAACTGCCTTGCTCTGATAACACCCATCTTCGCGGATTTTATAGTGAATGGCGTCCAGCCAGACGAAGGGATAAACCTTTTCCAGCGGGCGCTGCTGCCACTGTTTTAACTCAGGAATGACTTTATCGGTAACCGCACTGATGGTAGCCGTGGAAACACTGAAGGCATATAAATCTTCGATCTCCCGGCTGATATCCTGGTAGCTCATCCCCAGCGCGAACAGGCGAATGATCTTGCGCTCGAGCTCATCAGACAACGTGGTCTGGTGCTTCTTCACCAGTTGGGGTTCAAAATAACCATTACGATCACGTGGAGTTGCCAGCTCAAAGCTGCCAGTCGGGGCTTTAATGGTCTTTTTTCCGGAACCATTTTTACGATTGACTTCAACATCCTGAGCCAGATGGGAGTCGAGTTCAGCGGCCAGAGCGGTTTCTGTTAACTGTTTGATTAATGGCGTTAGGATACCATCCTTGCCGGTTAATGCTTGGCCGGATTGAACCGCCCCGGGAATCCTGGAGACTAAATTCCCTGAGAAAGAGGTAAACAGGATGACTAAAAATACACGTTTTTCCCCCGAAGTCCGTCAACGGGCAGTTCGTATGGTTCTGGAAAGTCAGGACGAATATGACTCACAATGGGCGGCAATTTGTTCCATTGCTCCAAAGATTGGCTGTACGCCAGAGACTCTGCGTGCCTGGGTTCGCCAGCATGAGCGGGATACCGGGGGCGGTGATGGTGGGCTCACCACCGCTGAACGTCAGCGTCTGAAAGAGCTGGAACGTGAAAATCGTGAACTGCGCCGCAGTAACGATATCCTTCGCCAGGCTTCCGCTTATTTTGCGAAGGCGGAGTTCGACCGCCTCTGGAAAAAATAATGCCACTGCTGGATAAGCTGCGTGAGCAGTACGGGGTCGGACCGGTATGCAGTGAACTGCATATTGCCCCGTCAACGTATTACCATTGTCAGCAGCAGCGGCATCATCCTGATAAACGCAGTGCCCGTGCGCAGCGCGATGACTGGCTGAAGAGAGAGATACAGCGCGTATACGATGAAAATCATCAGGTGTACGGTGTGCGTAAAGTCTGGCGTCAGTTGTTACGGGAAGGAATCAGGGTGGCCAGATGTACAGTGGCGCGCCTCATGGCGGTTATGGGACTTGCCGGTGTTCTCCGGGGTAAAAAGGTCCGCACTACCGTCAGCCGGAAAACCGTTGCTGCAGGTGACCGCGTAAACCGTCAGTTCGTGGCAGAACGTCCTGACCAGCTGTGGGTGGCTGATTTTACTTACGTCAGCACATGGCAGGGCTTCGTCTATGTGGCGTTCATCATTGATGTGTTTGCCGGATACATCGTGGGGTGGTGGGTCTCATCGTCTATGGAAACGACATTCGTGCTGGATGCGCTGGAGCAGGCGTTGTGGGCCCGCCGTCCGTCCGGCACCATCCATCACAGCGATAAAGGCTCTCAGTATGTGTCACTGGCCTATATGGAGCGATTAAAAGAAGCAAAACTGCTGGCATCAACAGGGAGTACAGGCGACTCGTATGACAACGCGATGGCGGAGAGCATCAATGGTCTTTACAAAGCGGAGGTAATACACCGTAAGAGCTGGAAAAACCGTGCAGAAGTGGAACTGGCCACACTCACGTGGGTGGACTGGTATAACAATCGATGATTGCTGGGAAGGCTGGGCCATACTCCTCCGGCAGAAGCAGAAAAAGCTTATTATGCTTCCATCGGAAACGATGATCTGGCAGCCTGAGTTCACAGATAAAACACTCTCCAGGAAACCCGGGGCGGTTCAGTTTATGGGTTTGGGATGAAACGGGAAAACCAACAAGAAAAACATGGGATCCTCAGACTGAAGACTGGTCAGAGGACAGCAAGGCCGGTGGAGCCGATAATGTTTTTAAATCACGTTTGCCAAGACCAATGCGAATTAGATCACTGGATGATGCAGCGACTACAGAAGAGACATTGCTCACTCTTGCGTTGACTCCCTTAGTGAAAGAGTTGAAGGCTCTGGAGTGTAATAAAGAGTCACAAATATCAAAAGTTAAAGCAGCTTTGGTTAAAGCTGTAAATGAGATCGCTGAACCTCATCAAGAACGATTTTCTTCTATTTCTCGACAAATTCAGACAGGGTTTCAACATGTCTTTCCTGCTCTTGGTGTTCAGCTCAGTGTTGAAATGAATCCACCTGAGCTTAAAATAGACAATTTATTAAAGCAGGGGTCTGGTTTATTAGTCAAAGAGGCTGCGGGAAACTCTCGCATTGGGCAACAGGGGACAGGAGCAAGACGAGCTCTTTTTTGGGCAATGCTCCAGGTTCATAATGAAATTAGCCGACAAAATGAAAAGCGAGAAGCTCTTCTTAAATCCTTTAGAGAACAACTTAAAAAAGAGGTGAGGAAAAATGTAAAAAGTGAAAATATAAATCTTCTGAAACAACAAATAGATGCTATTGAAAATGGCGCCCCTGTTCCTGAAGATACAGACGATCCAGCCTTGCCCGGATATATTCTTTTAATGGATGAGCCAGAAAATGCGTTACACCCAATGGCTGCCAGAGCGGCGCAAGCGCATCTTTATGAACTTGGTAAACATCCAGATTGGCAGGGGCTATTAACAACTCATTCACCATACTTTATAAACCCTCTTGAGGATCATACTACGATTGCTCGTATGCAACGTTCAACAGATGGGAAATCACTTTCTCCACGCTTGTATGTGGCTGATGAAGCTAACTTCTCACCTGATGAGAAAGATAATTTACAGGCACTACAACTTACAGATATTGGTTTTGCTGAAATATTTTTTGGGAGTTATCCAATTATTGTTGAAGGTGATACTGAACATGCGGCATTTATTTCAGCAATCACTAAAGAAAAACATGAGATGTCAGGTAAGGTAAGTATTGTCAGAGCCAGAGGTAAGGCGGTTCTGGTTCCTTTGATAAAGATGTTAAATCATTTTAAAGCAGATTTTGGGATTGTACATGATATTGATTGGCCTTATCGTAGAGATGGTTCGAATAATGGTTCATGGACGCTTAATACGATCATTAGAAATGAGATTATAAAATGCAGGAATAATGGGAAAAAAGTATATCATCGTTGGAGTGCCCCCGATTTTGAGCGTTTTTTAGGTGGTGAGGAGTTGGGGAAAGATAAACCCTATACAGCATTTAATCGAATTTCGCGCGATGAAAAATTAAAAGAAAAGATTCAAAATCTTATAATTAATTTGTTTGAAGGGGAGTGTTATGATCCTGATGACTTTGAACCCGATGATGATTTTAATGCTCAACTCATGGAACAATTAAAAATATGGGCAAAAAATAATGGTGAAAGTGATAATGTTCGCGTTATGGGATGCTGATTATAACATTGGTTAATGGCTGGGTTTCATATAAATGACTTTGCATAACTAATTCGTTTTTGCTGTTTTTATATAAAGCCTTTAGGACGTTGTGGAAGGGGAAGTGTTGCAATTTATTCAGTGAGATAGTTTGTTTGTAGGGTATTTAAACGCATTTTGGTGATCATTTGTTGTTCAGGATAGTGTGGCGAATATGAATGGTAAATATAATGTCAGGAGTGAATTGTTAGCTCGTTGTATCGGAACAGGTAGATTGAAAGGAGATGTGGTAAGTGATTTTATTGGGTTTAATGGTAGCAAACAGATAGGTTATGTTTTATTAACTTTATTTTTAATAAAAGTAATAAATCCTGATTTGCTCTCTCATTATCGTATATTTAATCGTTTTTTGCGTTATGAGAGAAAAGTTATGGATATATATAATTCTTTGAGTGATATAGAAGTTGATTGTATTTGCCGGGAAGTGATGGCTATATATGAACATACTCAGCGATGCTGCAACGAAAAGAAAATTACAACTGTCCAGTTAGGCAGGAAACTTAATGGCAGGTATGCAGATATGATTGCTGAGTTAAAAGAAACAGCAGAGATGAGGGGGGAGGGGGTAATTTCTTTTGAGATGGATATATTGAATTCTTTTAATGATGCGAATGAATATCACGGACGTGTTAAACTGGAATTGGATATACCTGCTTCAGATATATTATATTGCCATGATTTTATTGATTCAGAACATGTAAACTCCTGGCTGGTTGAACCACATGAGTGGGTGGTTATTAATCGTTCTCTTACTGGGATTGTTACAGTGCCAGTATCAGCAATAAAAATCTCTTATTGAAAAAATTTATGTATGTAGCTTACTTTATATATAAGGGTAAAAACGATCTCTGTAATAATTAATTAAATATTATTTAATGTTTGTTGCTATGTATTGGAGATATCAACGGGTTTCTT
>OBZP01000162.1_pt1 | contig 16750 bp, 14 predicted proteins | sample 1476991 | NCBI WGS metagenome assembly OBZP01 (sample SAMEA2580255, study PRJEB22360) | human gut metagenome | biome: human gut; feature: human-associated habitat; material: faeces | place: Denmark | collected 2008/2010 | reverse complement strand
ATTTTTTTACGAGAGAAATGTCATAGAAGAGGCAGTCAACGCTTTATTCTGTGAGCGTGAAATAATAAACAACAAGAACATAATAAAGAAGCTGATGTTCTTTTTGTCAGATGTTAATCACACCAAGAAAGATGTTGTTCAGAGCGCACTTAATATTATCATTGACATTACATCAGGTGATATTTGAGATTTTACATAAAAGATAATCTCTCAAGGAGTCTTATCTGAAAACGAAATATATAGTCCCTCTCGTTTTGTAATATCGATTGGCTTTGTTGAATCGGTTACGTACCCCGGAGCCGGTCATATTTTCAGGTAATACACACGCTTTCAGACATTTCGGCTTTCGTCATTTTGGTATCATGGGCATAGCTTCTGCTACCTGACCATCATAATCACGCAGCTTCAGTGAAGCAGTGACCACCTGTTTAACCCGGTGTATCGTTATGATCTTATCCAGCAATTGAACCGTCCCGGGTTTCCTGGAGAGTGTTTTATCTGTGAACTCAGGCTGCCAGATCATCGTTTCCGATGGAAGCATAATAAGCTTTTTCTGCTTCTGCCGGTGGGATATGGCCCTGCCTTTCCAGCAATCGTCGATTGTTATACCAGTCCACCCACGTGAGTGTGGTCAGCTCATCATACTGACACGTGCATTACCCCTACCGCGATAATGCAACCGTACAATATAGGGCGTTTCCTAAACGCAGCCCTCATCACTCCAATCCAACAAGACACAGCATTTTTGATCACGAAGAAAGACAAATAATTTCCGTAAATGTTTCCGTTGTTACAAATAACAACAGTGTTTTACATTTCTTTGGCCTCAGGCCCGCGCATGTTGCCATTCGATGTCATTTTCCTGACTCGTTTCTTCTTTATGGTGTAGTGTGATCTTCACTTTATGGATGCTAACAATATGAAAAGAAAAATTATTCCCGTGCTAATCGGTTGTACGCTCTCTTTCTCTGCCCTGGCGGCACAACCTACGGCTGAGCGCTATGTCGTCAGTTTTCCAGAAGGCACGCACGTGAACTACGCCGGCGCATTTGCCAGTGCATTCCCGAACGGCCTTCCGGTTGGGATAGGTTCTGGCCTGCTGTTCACCGGTAAACAGGGCGATGCCCTGACATTCGCAACCATTACCGATCGCGGTCCGAACGCGGATTCACCGAAAGAGGGGAAAAACGAAACTAAAATTTTCGTTACGCCAGATTTCGCGCCGCTGCTGATGACGATTCGTGTACAAAACGGCAAAGCGGAGGCCATCGATCCCCGTCCTCTGCATGACGATAAAGGCGCGATCAACGGTCTGCCGCTGGCAAGCGACGTGATTGGCTCCACCAATGAAGTGGCCTTCAGCGACACGTTACATAGACTGAAGGGGGATAATCGCGGGCTGGATACGGAAGGGATCACTCCGGATGGTAAAGGAGGTTACTGGCTGTGCGATGAGTATGGCCCGTTCCTGATTAACATCGACAGTAAAGGGAAAATCCTGGCAATCCACGGTCCGCAGGCGGCGGAAGGGGAAAAAGCGATTGCGGGCGGTTTGCCAAATATCCTCAAATGGCGTCAGGCGAACCGCGGCTTTGAAGGCCTCACCCGTATGCCGGACGGGCGTATTATTGTCGCCGTGCAAAGTACGCTGGATATCGACGCTAAGAGCAAGAAAAAGGCGCTGTTTACGCGTCTGGTGAGCTTCGATCCGGCAAGCGGAAAAACCGCGATGTACGGTTATCCTATCGACAGCGCGGCCTACAGCAAAAACAGCGACGCTAAAATCGGAGACATCGTGGCGCTCGATAACCAGCACATCCTGCTGATCGAACAGGGAAGAGATAAAAACAACAGAATGCGTAACCTGATTTACGAGGTCGATCTCAATAAGGCGAGCGACCTGTCAGGCTTCGACAAGCCGGGTGAGTATCCGGAGTTTGATGATGAGAAAACCCTGTCACAGCGCGGCATTACCCTTGCGCAGAAAACGCAGGTTGTTGATCTGCGCTCCTTGGGCTGGCAGCAGGAGAAGGCTGAAGGGTTGGCGCTGATCGACAGCAAAACGCTGGCGGTGGCGAACGATAACGACTTTGGCGTGAAGGTGGCGATGCAACATCCGGTCGAGGGCAAGACATTCAAGGATTATCGGGTGAACGCGGAAGGAAAGCTGACGCTTGACGACAAGCAGGTTGAAACGACCCTCAGAGTGAAGCCACTGGAGAAACCGGAGTCTGACAGTGAACTGTGGATTGTGACGCTGCCGGAAGCGTTGAAATAAGTTTATAAGGTACGGACAGCAGTATCGCTTAGTTTTTCAAATTCATGTATGTGAACAATATTGGGGTTCCGGCGTAGACCCCCAATGAAAGCGTCACCACGTGAAAACATGCCTGCACGGTTTACACGTCATCCCATGGTGGCAGCCGGTTAACTTTCCTGCGCCACCAGTGGAAAAAGGCCATAAGCAGTCCGAACAAAAGTAAGCGTACAGCGAGGGCCGTATTGACGGGGATGTGTTATTCAGCTGGCAGTGCTATGCGCCACGGAAGCAGTTCGCTGACCCGGTTGACCGGCCAGTCTGCTATGACGCCAAGCACATGGCGAAGGTAGCTTTCTGGATCCACGTCATTCAGTTTGCACGTCCCGATCAGGCTGTACAGTAGCGCTCCCCGCTCACCACCATGGCCAGAGCCGAAGAACAGGGTCTTCATCTTTTCACGCAACCAGCTTTCCAGGGATTTCAACAGCGGTTTCGTTTTTCGCTGACGTTCAGCAAGCCGCTGCTCTGCCGGCATTCCCCTTATATCCGCCTCTATGGCGTACAACTGACCGATCTGCTCCAGGGCTTCTTCCGTCAGTGCTGACGGGATGCGGACGTGCACATCGTGGATCTTTCGGCGGGCATGAGCCCAGCAGGCAGCTTCCGTTATCCCACCATTGCGATACAGCTCGTTGAACCCGGCGTACGCATCCGCTTGCAGCACACCGCTGAAGCAAGCAAGATGAGTCTGCGGATGGATGCCTTTTCTGTCCGGGCTGTAAGCGAACCACACTGCAGGTGCCAACGCTGACCCGGCATTGCGGTCATCACGAACATACGCCCACAACCGCCCGGTCTTCGTCTTCTTATTACCCGGCAGCAGTACCTGGACCGGGGTATCATCGGCATGGAGTTTGCAGTCAGTCATGACATAGCCATGAAGCGCCTCTTCCAGCGGAGACAGCAGCCGGCAGCATGCATCCACCCAGCCCGACAGCAGTGAACGGCTCAGCTCCACACCTTGCCGGCCGTATATTTCTGACTGGCGATACAGCGGGGTGTGCTCTGCATACTTCGAGGTCAGCACGCGGGCCAGCAGCCCCGGTCCGGCGATACCCCGCTCGATGGGCCGCGAAGGTGCAGGTGCCTGCACGATGGCATCGCACTGAGTACAGGCATGTTTTTCCCGTACCGTCCGGATAACCCGGAAGGCGCTACGCATCAACTCCAGCTGTTCGGCGGTATCCTCGCCCAGATAGCTCAGTGAACCGCCGCAGTTCGGGCAGCACGGCGCCGCAGGCAACAGTCGCTTTTCGTCACGGGGTAGTGATTCAGGGAACGGCTTACGGGTGCGGGTCTGACGCAACGGACGCTGTACTGCCGGGTCATACACCCTACCAGTCAGCGTATCGCTCTCTTTCTGAAGCCGGTTCAGATCGGCTTCCATTTGTGCGATACGGCGGGAGACTTTTTCGGAACGACTGCCGAAGTTCATCCGGCGGAGTTTATCCAGCTGCGCCTGCAGATGGTCTATTTCGCGCTCCCGGTTGCTCAGCTTTTCCTGCAGGGCGTGGATCAGCGCTTCCTGTTCGGCCAGGCGCTGTTTCAGCAGGAAGATGTCGTCAGAAGAGATGTCGTTCATAAGCCCGTATTTTACCGGGCTTATTCTGTGACAACCAGGATAAAGAGATTTACAGCATGGTCAGGGAGGTCAGCAGCCGCTTGGGCTGTCGCCAGTCGATACCTTCCAGCAGCATCGCCAGCTGCGCCTGCGTAAGGAACACTTTGCCATCACGGGCTGACGGCCAGGCGAAGCGCCCACGCTCCAGCCGTTTGGTCAGGAGGCACAGTCCGTCACCGGTGGACCACAGCAGTTTAACCTGACTGCCGCTGCGGCCCCGGAAAATGAAAACATGGCCGGACATGGGATCGTCTTTCAGCGCCGTTTGTACTTTCGCAGCCAGGCCGTTGAAGCCATTTCTCATATCGGTGATACCGGCAACCAGCCAAATTTTGGTCCCGGAAGGTAACGGGATCATCGCTTCAGTTCCTGTATCAGCAGAGTCAGGAGCTTTTCGCTGACATTGCCATTGAAGCGGAGCGTCCCGTGCCGGAACGTTACCTCACAGCTGATACTGAGGGTTTCCGGGTCCTCTGCGAGCGATTCTGGCTGTTCGGCAGCTGCATCGAGAGTCACAGGAAGTAGCTGGGGGCTCTCTGAAGAAGGTAATAGCAGCTTTCCCTCGCGCCATTGTTGTCGCCATTTGAACAACAGATTGGCGTTAATGCCATTTTCAAGAGCAAGTTTTGAGATGGATATCCCGGGTTCACAGGAGGCAGCAACGAGCAGCTGTTTAAATTCGGGAGGATAATTAGGGCAGCCTTTTCGCCTGCCGGGAGTCACATTTTTCTGCATATCTGACACTTTGGTTCCCACTACTTATTTGGTGGACACCACTTTGTCTAATTCGTCAGATTCTGACCAGACGGTTCAGGCTGTACGCTTACCACTATTTTATCCCTGTTGAATTTGGTTAAGCCGGTGCAGACGCGCCGGGAAACGCACACCTGAACCGGCACAATAAAATACAATACAACCCCCCTGTTACTGGAGATACGAATGGAATGACGAGGCAGCCTGTCAGTCACAGGGGGCTGTTGGCATAAAATCAATGGAAAGGCCACCAACACCGGAATTAAGCTCCACAGTCCCCGCACTGGCAATCCATTCCCGGGAAAGGCATCACCGCAAACTGCTCCGGAGGCAACCATTACAGCCTCTGTAACGGATTATCAGCCCTGGCATCTTCCGACGGCACCTCCTGCCGCCCCCACGCCCTGCTGTATACCCCGGTACCGCAGCGTGGGCAGCACTTTTCCCCCTCATAATCTTCGTCACACATCACACAAAACCACTTTCTCACCTTCACCGTATAATCCGGAACCGTCATGCCCTGCAGATGCAAACGACGGGCCTCTTTCTCTGCCGGGTCAAGCCAGGTACATCGCAGCAGGATTTTTTCAGCGACAGTCATCTGGTCATGTTCAAACCACGGTGGTTGTCCGTCATTGCCCCGCTGAAGTGTTAACGGGCATCCACAGGACACACAGCACAAAACGTCCTGTCGGTTGTGCTTCGCAGCTTCTTTCGCCGTAACAAAATGGCCTTTGCTGTCATTCGCCATATAACAGTTCAGAATTCGCATATTTCCTCCTGAGTTGTCCGGGGAATACTGAATCCTCCGGTCTGGCAGTGTGTGCAGTACTGCTCCCCATAATAATCGTGGTGACATTGTCTGCAGTGCCAGCTGGCTTTACGCACCACGGGTAAGGCATCCGGTACGAATTGCTGCAGACGTTTAATCAACTGTATTTCTCTGCGTTCCGGCCTGACATAAGGGCACTGTTGACCGTGCTCTGTCAGCCTGTCGTCAGTGTGTTCAAACCAGGGAAGTTCAGTGTCGTATTGCGGATGGTATCTGAGTGCACTGCCACACAAGTGGCAGGTGTAGTGAGCATAAGGTGCGGCCTGTGCAGTACGGGCGCCCGTCAGACGTCCGTTGCCATCAAGAGCGATAAAGGATTTTGCGTACATAGTCATATTCCTTAGCCGCCAGACGACACGCAGGCAACAGCCGTCCCGGTACGGGCAGCGTGGTCAGGGTGTGAATGGCGGTTCAGTTAAAATCTGGACTGGAGTTTGGGTAAAGCAGGCTGGTTGCTGTTACAGCACTGTGGTTGTCACACAATGGAACACTGACGTAAAAAACAGTCAGTGGGCGAGTGGATACATCGTTGCCGCCAGACAACAACCCATACTTTTGGTTTGCCGGATATTGGCGCGCCAGTCGTGCTCAACTCCGGCTACAGCCAAAATTGCGCTCACCGGTGCAGTGAGCTTTGGTATACTCCTTCGCCAGATAGTCAGCACGTTCCAGCACTTGCTGAAAGCCGGTGTCATCATTACGCGCCAGCCACACCGCCGGCCAGGCCGGAAAATGCACCAGCGTGGCATGGCACCCGACATCCACTCCCAGGGCACTGCACCACGCCTGTTTAATCATCCCGGCCAGAGACTCCGGAGCGCGGTAATCACCGGCACGACACCAGGTATCCCGGTTGACCAGCAGCATCAGGTGATAGTGTTTTTTACCTTTGCACTCCCCAAACTCCCGGGCCCAGACGTAATGCAGGGTTGTGGGATGCACGCGTTTACCTTCCCGATGCTTACGTTTCTGGTAAGCGTCGATTCGGGCTTTCAGGGCATTGATGAAGCGGGATATCACAGCTGCGTCCGTTGCTGCCGGTACATCCGGGAAACGCAGGTCAACCCGCAATGCCGTCAGGCGGGGATGAACATTCAGTGCGTGCCGCACCGTCTCACGAATACGTTGCTGCCAGAAGGGGTTGTATTTGTAGGTCATGGTTAAATCTCCGTATGGTTCATACGGAATAGCCACGTCGTAAAAAATGCGCAGAGTCCCTGAAGTGACCTCCGGCAGGACACTGTCTCAGGCACTCTGTGATAACCCTAACGGTCGTCTCCGGACTGACGGTTGAATTTTCAGCGTTGTTTTTTTAATGTAAAAAATCGGTTACGGGTAAGGCTGTGAGGAGGGAGTGATGGTGATACGCAAAAAGAAGTGCAGGGACTGTGGAAACGCGATTACTCATAATACAGTGTGTTGCCCGTATTGTGGTTCTGTCGACCCCTTCGGCTACTACCGAAATACAGACCGTATCGTTACCATACTGCTGGCGCTGATTATTGTGGTCCTGCTGACTACTGTCAGCGTCAGTGTGTGTATACTGTGTAGCTGGTGAGATAACGGTTCATGTATCCCCTGAGCTGACAGTGTACCGTGTATATTAAGCGTAACCGACAGGTTCTCCTTCATACCATATTAAATTTTTCCAGGTATTGCCGCTGCCTTATTTCGTCCCATAAAGGAAAACTCATCTGGGTTTCTGACAAATACGCGAAACTCACAGCCCCTCAATATCAACCACACGTTGTAAGCCGGTAATACCTGAAAATCAGCCTATTACCGCCCACGCCTCCGGCACCATTCCCTTTTGATTTCGAATTCTTTGTTGTCGCTATACCGCTTAATGTTCCCGGTCCTCCGGTGCAGATAACACCGGACTTATCGTAGCGCTGGCTAAAAGTTCAGGTGACCAGAAGGAAGCAGGAACACGATCGTAAAGTTTGCGGTCAGTTCCGTCAGTCGGTGGGCAACCGCAGAGTTACGGGCTTCCAGGTCCACAGGAGTGAGTCTATAACGCGTGTGAAAAATCATTTTTTCTGGCGTTGACAGAACACATTACAGGCTGCCACTTACCCGGTGTCCCGCAATACAGCCTTAGTGTTCCGTTATCGGGGATCCGGACGCACCGCAACAACCGGGGAAGTATTTCTGGTTTAGAGCTGTGTCAAGAGGGATTTCTCAGCCCCTCACTCACCGGCTCAGTCTCAGAGCAGGAGCATTAATACGCTCAGTTCATGTCTTATACAGGAATTGGCACAGGGGGAGCTGGCGTGTCACTGCTGATTTTACGCATCAGCGTTCATGTATTTGCACTCTGATACAGAATGCTTCACAGCGCTCTGTTACCGGAGAGATTTACTCTCTTAGCTTACTCTGGCAAATCCTTTACGTTACTCTCTGATGACTTCTTATATTTATAATACCAATCAGACAGCCTTATCCCATCGGTGATATCAGTCTCCTCCTCGCCAGGAACGGGCTGACTCACTGTAACCACCTCCGAAAACAACTCTGCAATTATCAGAACGCTAGTTTTCCCCTTGTCTCACGAAAGTCCTCCCTCCTTTATCGCGCGTGCGTGCGGAAGCATCTTTTCGCAACAACCACCCGGGATTCCGCTACGGCTCTGCCATCGCAATCCCCCCGTTTATCTCCGGACAGCCACATTCCCGATTATTTTTTACGTTTCTCCCCGGTTGTTATGCCAGTGAAGGTGGCGCGCTGTTTTCATGACCACACCGGCTGGTTTAACAACATCCGGAGGAACATTCTCATGGCTACCCCTGTTTCGCTGATGGATGACCAGATGGTCGACATGGCGTTTATCACTCAACTTACCGGCTTAACCGATAAGTGGTTTTACAAACTCATCAAAGATGGGGGCTTTCCTGCCCCCATCAAAATGGAGCGCAGCTCCCGCTGGCTGAAAAGTGAAGTGGAAGCCTGGCTGCAGGCGCGTATTGCACAGTCCCGTCCGTAATTTCTGACCGTTATCCGTTCACCCGCAACAGACGTAATCTCCGGCCTGCCGGCGGCATTCTGCTGCCTGTTATATCCCCGTGAGGAATATGAAAATGAAACAACAGTATCAGACCCGCTACGAATGGCTCCACGAAAGCTACCAGAAATGGCTGACCGGCTTCACCCGGCACGCCGTATCCTGGGGCGTGTGTCATCCGAATATCTACTACTTCCATAATCTGACGCCCGGTTGGGTGTCATTCAATGGTGAAAAACCGGAGATTGCCATCGTACCCCAGAGCCTGCACCGGCTGATTTATGGCCCTGACAAACGGGCCACACCGCCCCTGGATGATGATCTGATAGTGAATTTATGCACCAGTGAACATCTGCTGGTTCATCATCCGATGCTGGAAGGCATTCTCCTGTCTGAATGTGAACGTCTGAGGCAGCGTTCTCTGGCAAATAAACTGATCAGCCTCTTCCGTCAGTTTGGTGGCACGGAGTTGCGCCTCAAACTGGTCTGGCTTTGCTGGCTTGATTTAATGACCGGAAACTGCCTTGACGACTGGACGGAGAATCTGAAACGGAAATCAGAAAAAGAGCTGGAGGAATGGATCATCAACCGTCAGAAGCAGAGCGCAGCACTGACGGATCTGATGGATCAGTACGTGCTCCTGTCATACCGCACAACGGTTGACGATAAGCGCACCTGATGCCAGTTGTTTCAGGGAAGCTGGTATCCGGGCAGGGTGCCAGGGCTGACTGAACGGCCTGTCTGCCTGCCGTTTCGCTCTCCGTGCGTTCTGTCACACGCTGCACCTGAACGCCGGACTGCGGGCACGCAGACAGGAAAGTCGCAGGCTGGAACTTCTGACCGGCGGGTATCAGTTATATGCCTGTTGATTCATCACCACCACGCAGCTCCTGAGCTTTAGTTCATCACCGATATTCATACATCTGAATATCGGTGATGAAATCCCCATAATAATCAATCATCTAAGTCTGAAGCATAATGGGGAAAAACTGCTCACCGGTTACTTCGCTCTCAGCTTATTGTAGTGATAACCCGAGGTAAAAATACCAGAGACATCAGACAACTTTAAACTGGCTATCTGGGGAAGCAGAACATACATGGTTTTTCCTTCCGGCACGACAGAAAGCCTGAACTGAGATTCAAGAATGTTCAGCAATGCGTTCAGTTTTTTCCTGTTTCTGAACCGGCCCGGGCCACACTGGAGAATATAATTTTTCCTGACACGGGGCGGGCATTCTCCGCGGCACTCCTCAATGAGCCAGTCGAACAGCTCCTCGGCGTCCTTCTGCTGCAGTTCAGATTCATCAGGTAACGCAAATAATTTTTTATATTCATCTGTGTACCACGAACTTATTACGACAGCAGACGTCATGATATCGGCAGAGATTTTCCCTTCACCATAGCTGAAATACTGAAATAACGCTGCAATTCTTGCAATGTTTTCTGTTTTTTTTGAAACATGTCCCCGAAACGGGCTTAAGGGTCCGGAAGGGGATAAATCCTGCTCCAGAACATTATAGTGCTCAATAAATATTTTTTGCGCTTCAGGCGAAAAATGCAGACAATACCGTTCATCCTCACTGGATTTTTCAATACTGCCTCTGGCCAGTTCCATTAATCGTTCATGAAATGCCGTTAATGATCCTCCCGGAATCACAGCTCCGTTAATAAAGCGTTTCCCCTGCGTGGTTGCAGGTTTACTGATAAGACAACGGGCAAGAAAACCACTGTCCCTGGCAACAGAACCTTTTCGCTCCATATATCGGTCAAAAAGACCGGGTTGCACCATGAGGGATAACGTCATTCTGGCATTTTCAATCATCTGTTCGGGTTCATTCTTTCTGTCCACAGACAATACAGAGCCATCCCACATTTTGTTAATAAAAGGCAACTCAGACAGGGTATATCCATCAAATATAATACCGGCTTCATCTGACATAATACCAACTGAACGCCATTTACCACAAAGCTGATTCTTAATTGCCGCAGTCGTGGCATCATTAAAAATGAATTTATACCTCACAGGTTCTTCCGCACTGTTTTTCTGAAGTACTTCCAGTTGTCTGAGGGTTTCTGACTCATCCGCGCCTTTGCGGAGTTCTTTATTCAGTTTTGACAACAATGCTTTTTTCTGAGCCTTTAAAAGCTCTTCCTTGTTTTTCCAGACAGCCAGTTCACTTTTGTATCTGGAATATAACTGCATCTCCTGCTGGTACAGGGGCTTCATTAATAATTTGTCCACTGCGGTTTTTCGTTCTCCGGACTCGGCAAGCGTCAGGAAAAAAAGAGAGACCGGCCCCCGCAGTGTATTCAGTCTGCAGACATCAATCAGATTCTGGCAGACAAGTGAAACAGCGCCCAGGGCAGACGCTGCCACAAGCCCAAGGGGAGCCTGCGTAATTTGCTGAGCTTCAATAACGGCATCACGAATGAGTGGAGGCAGCGAACTCAGGGGAAACTCATCACAAGGCTGACCGAATGACATAGTAACCTCACTATACACAGATATAAAAGCACTGCAATTCTGGCTATTAATAGCAAAAATAGCAGTCAAATCAATATGAGGTAAAATTTTTTGTTGATTTAATGGTTAAATAATAACTACAGTGTATTTTGCTGCTGAAGAAAGACAAAATGAATCTGTGTGTCCCCTCCTTCCCTTCGGAGCACATCCACTATTCAAATTTTACACAACCACGTACGAACAAAAAGCATCATCCCGGGTATTGCAGATACCGGTTTCCTGCCGGGAAGAATCATAAACAGAACACCGGGAATAACGCCTTCAGGAATCACCCCCCCTCCTGAAGAAGAATAAAATAAAGAAGACTACAGTTCCTGCACTGAATGCTGAGTACAATATTCTATGGACAGGATGACATTTTTATAAATAACAAAAACCATTTAATACTGATACATCAATAAAATACTTCCTCCCTGCTGACACAGATAAAATGCACCATTTTTTCTTCAAATACTTCTGTATAATCGCCAGCCAATGATGAGAATGGATTAAAATAACACTTCTTCGACAAACACAAAAACAGCCTTCATTTTACATCATCATCCAGTTTCAGTTAACCCCGGACGAGCGACAGTGTTTCAGTACAGGAATTAAAAGCCAGCTTTTGCTCAGTAAAACACACTCAACTAATAATATCTCAGCAGATATTATCCTGACCAGGACACCTCACATTACTGAATTCTCTTCCGACAGTATCACTGCACAAATAAAAAAGAACGGGATAAATATTCAGACCGGAAGAATGGTGTCACAAAAGCATTTAATCATTACGCATGACCAGGAAGGGAAACACTTAACCACATGGTATCAACAGATATCATTACGTGTGCACTCTTATAAAAAACACACAGAAGAAGTAAGATAATTATAAACGTAAATTTAATATCTCCCACTGACATCTCCCCCACAATACACTAAAAAATACTCACAGCAGTAAACACAGACACACCTGATAATCATACAGCCGATAAATATTTTCCCCTTTACGGAGAAATCAGCCTGCTGTTTAACAATAACGGCGTATTTTCATGGAAGGAGATCACCCAGTAACGGATAAGTCCTGATCTCCTTCATGTTAATACGCAACAATCCCATCGATTCAAAACAATTTCAGACAGATATTATCTCCGTGAATCCCCCGCCACCTTTCCGGTGCGCGGGGTTTTGTCTTTTTTCACCGGGAATACATGTATGAATCCGTCTGATGCCATTGAGGCAATTGAAAAACCGCTCTCCTCCCTGCCTTACTCACTTTCCCGTCACATCCTGGAACATCTGCGCAAACTCACCAGTCACGAACCCGTGATTGGCATTATGGGTAAAAGCGGGGCCGGTAAATCCTCACTCTGTAATGCACTGTTTCAGGGGGAGGTCACCCCGGTCAGTGATGTTCACGCCGGCACCCGGGAAGTGCGGCGCTTCCGTCTGAGTGGCCACGGTCACAGCATGGTTATCACTGACCTGCCCGGGGTGGGCGAGAGCCGGGACAGGGATGCAGAGTATGAAGCCCTGTACCGTGACATTCTGCCCGAACTGGACCTGGTGCTGTGGCTGATTAAAGCCGATGACCGCGCCCTGTCTGTGGATGAGTATTTCTGGCGACACATCCTGCACCGGGGACATCAGCAGGTGCTGTTTGTGGTGACGCAGGCCGACAAAACGGAGCCCTGCCATGAATGGGATATGGCCGGCATTCAGCCTTCTCCCGCACAGGCACAGAACATTCGGGAGAAAACGGAGGCGGTATTCCGTCTGTTCCGGCCCGTACATCCGGTTGTTGCCGTATCGGCCCGCACCGGCTGGGAACTGGATACGCTGGTCAGTGCGCTAATGACAGCACTTCCCGACCATGCCGCCAGTCCCCTGATGACCCGCCTGCAGGACGAGCTGCGCACGGAATCTGTCCGCGCTCAGGCCCGTGAACAGTTTACCGGTGCGGTGGACCGGATATTTGACACGGCGGAGAGCGTCTGTGTTGCCTCTGTTGCCCGTACGGTTCTGCGTGCCGTCCGTGACACGGTGGTCTCTGTTGCCCGCGCTGTATGGAACTGGATTTTCTTCTGAACAGTCTGCCAGGGAAATGCCTGATAACATTACGTTAACCAACTGAAAACATGACACAAACCCCTCATACTCCTCCTGTTTCTCTTGCGTGACCGCCTTGTCATTAATAGAATAAAACGATCGATAAAACAGGTATCTATCGTTGCTATCGATCGTTTATAGTGGTTAATGGTCTGCGAAAAGGCAGCTGAATCTCTTCATCATGCAGAACGGAATTGCACACAACGGACTGATACTTCTCTGGCGGATGAGAGAGGGGAAGCATTTATGTCCGGGAAAAACCACTTTATCTGAGCATGCTGTTTTGTACCTGCCGGTATCCACATTTGTGGGTACCGGCTTTTTTATTCACCCTCTGTAAGGAAAAGCTGATGAAACGACATCTGAACACCAGCTACAGGCTGGTATGGAATCACATTACGGGCACCCTGGTGGTGGCCTCCGAACTGGCCCGCTCACGGGGAAAACGCGCTGGTGTGGCGGTTGCGCTGTCTCTTGCTGCTGTCACATCAGTCCCGGCACTGGCTGCTGACAAGGTTGTACAGGCGGGAGAAACCGTGAACGACGGAACACTGACAAATCATGACAACCAGATTGTCCTCGGTACGGCCAACGGAATGACCATCAGTACCGGTCTGGAGTATGGGCCGGATAACGAGGCCAATACCGGCGGACAATGGATACAAAATGGCGGTATCGCCAACAACACTACTTTCACCGGTGGTGGTCTTCAGAGAGTGAATGCCGGAGGAAGCGTTTCAGACACGGTTATCAGTGCCGGAGGCGGACAGAGCCTTCAGGGGCAGGCAGTGAACACCACTCTGAACGGCGGTGAGCAGTGGGTACATGAAGGCGGGATTGCAACGGGTACCGTCATTAATGAGAAGGGCTGGCAGGCCATCAAATCCGGCGCAGTGGCAACCGACACGGTTGTGAATACCGGCGCGGAAGGGGGACCGGATGCGGAAAATGGTGATACCGGGCAGACCGTCTACGGAGATGCCGTACGCACCACCATCAATAAAAATGGTCGTCAGATTGTGGCTGCTGAAGGAACGGCAAATACCACTGTGGTTTATGCCGGCGGCGACCAGACTGTACATGGTCACGCACTGGATACCACGCTGAATGGGGGGTACCAGTATGTGCACAACGGCGGTACGGCGTCTGGCACTGTTGTAAACAGTGACGGCTGGCAGATTGTCAAAAACGGGGGTGTGGCCGGGAATACCACCGTTAATCAGAAGGGCAGACTGCAGGTGGACGCCGGTGGTACAGCCACGAATGTCACCCTGAAGCAGGGCGGCGCACTGGTTACCAGTACGGCTGCAACCGTTACCGGCATAAACCGCCTGGGAGCATTCTCTGTTGTGGAGGGTAAAGCTGATAATGTCGTACTGGAAAATGGCGGACGCCTGGATGTGCTGACCGGACACACAGCCACTAATACCCGCGTGGATGATGGCGGAACGCTGGATGTCCGCAACGGTGGCACCGCCACCACCGTATCCATGGGAAATGGCGGTGTACTGCTGGCCGATTCCGGTGCCGCTGTCAGTGGTACCCGGAGCGACGGAAAGGCATTCAGTATCGGAGGCGGTCAGGCGGATGCCCTGATGCTGGAAAAAGGCAGTTCATTCACGCTGAACGCCGGTGATACGGCCACGGATACCACGGTAAATGGCGGACTGTTCACCGCCAGGGGCGGCACACTGGCGGGCACCACCACGCTGAATAACGGCGCCATACTTACCCTTTCCGGGAAGACGGTGAACAACGATACCCTGACCATCCGTGAAGGCGATGCACTCCTGCAGGGAGGCTCTCTCACCGGTAACGGCAGCGTGGAAAAATCAGGAAGTGGCACACTCACTGTCAGCAACACCACACTCACCCAGAAAGCCGTCAACCTGAATGAAGGCACGCTGACGCTGAACGACAGTACCGTCACCACTGATGTCATTGCTCAGCGCGGTACAGCCCTGAAGCTGACCGGCAGCACTGTGCTGAACGGTGCCATTGACCCCACGAATGTCACTCTCGCCTCTGGTGCCACCTGGAATATTCCCGATAACGCCACGGTGCAGTCGGTGGTGGATGACCTCAGCCATGCCGGACAGATTCATTTCACCTCCACCCGCACAGGGAAGTTCGTACCGGCAACCCTGAAAGTGAAAAACCTGAACGGACAGAATGGCACCATCAGCCTGCGTGTACGCCCGGATATGGCACAGAACAATGCTGACAGACTGGTCATTGACGGTGGCAGGGCAACCGGAAAAACCATCCTGAACCTGGTGAACGCCGGCAACAGTGCGTCGGGGCTGGCGACCAGCGGTAAGGGTATTCAGGTGGTGGAAGCCATTAACGGTGCCACCACGGAGGAAGGGGCCTTTATCCAGGGGAATAAGCTGCAGGCCGGTGCCTTTAACTACTCCCTCAACCGGGACAGTGATGAGAGCTGGTATCTGCGCAGTGAAAATGCTTATCGTGCAGAAGTCCCCCTGTATGCCTCCATGCTGACACAGGCAATGGACTATGACCGGATTCTGGCAGGCTCCCGCAGCCATCAGACCGGTGTAAGCGGTGAAAATAACAGCGTCCGTCTCAGCATTCAGGGCGGTCATCTCGGTCACGATAACAACGGCGGTATTGCCCGTGGAGCCACGCCGGAAAGCAGCGGCAGCTATGGCTTCGTCCGTCTGGAGGGTGACCTGCTCAGAACAGAGGTTGCCGGTATGTCTGTGACCGCGGGGGTATATGGTGCTGCTGGCCATTCTTCCGTTGATGTTAAGGATGATGACGGCTCCCGTGCCGGCACGGTCCGGGATGATGCCGGCAGCCTGGGCGGATACCTGAATCTGATACACAACGCCTCCGGCCTGTGGGCTGACATTGTGGCCCAGGGAACCCGCCACAGCATGAAAGCCTCATCGGACAATAACGACTTCCGCGTCCGGGGCTGGGGCTGGCTGGGTTCGCTGGAAACCGGTCTGCCCTTCAGTATCACTGACAATCTGATGCTGGAGCCGCAACTGCAGTACACCTGGCAGGGACTCTCCCTGGATGACGGCCAGGATAACGCCGGTTATGTGAAGTTCGGGCATGGCAGTGCACAACATGTGCGTGCCGGCTTCCGTCTGGGCAGCCACCACGATATGAACTTTGGTAAAGGCACCTCATCCCGTGACACCCTGCGCGGCAGTGCCAAACACAGTGTGCGTGAACTGCCGGTGAACTGGTGGGTACAGCCTTCTGTTATCCGCACCTTCAGCTCCCGGGGGGACATGAGCATGGGTACAGCCGCAGCCGGCAGTAACATGACGTTCTCACCGTCACAGAATGGTACGTCACTGGACCTGCAGGCCGGACTGGAAGCCCGTGTCCGGGAAAATATCACCCTGGGCGTTCAGGCAGGTTATGTCCACAGCGTCAGCGGCAGCAGCGCTGAAGGCTATAACGGTCAGGCCACGCTGAATGTGACCTTCTGACAGAACCATCGCCTCTCTGTGGTCCCGGTCATCATGATCGGGACCCGGACCGGCGCAACGGATATTCAACGCCACATTCGCTGGCATTAACAATAACATGATATTCATCACGGAGTGACTATGTTACAGATAGTCGGCGCGCTG
>OBZP01000097.1_pt1 | contig 22951 bp, 27 predicted proteins | sample 1476991 | NCBI WGS metagenome assembly OBZP01 (sample SAMEA2580255, study PRJEB22360) | human gut metagenome | biome: human gut; feature: human-associated habitat; material: faeces | place: Denmark | collected 2008/2010 | reverse complement strand
TTATTGATATTGAGCCCGCAATTGCCGACCAGATTGGTCAGGCCGTCGCGAACCGCATGATGCAGGTCTGGGGCGGGCAAAACGTTTATTTTCCTATGGGGATGAGATGGAAGATAAGCCAGCGTGACCGTGAAATCTATGAGGCGTTTAACGGACGTAACCACCACGAACTGTCCCGCAGATTCAGGGTTTCAGTTCCCTGGATTTACAACCTGGTGAAGCGCGTAAGAAAGGAAGAAATCAGCCGGTTGCAGGGACAGTTATTCGAAGACGATGATGAACCGGATGACAGCCGGGATTAATCAAAAGCGAGGTGATAATGCGCTATAAAACCCCCAACAGCGCCCCCCTGAAGAAGGCAGACCATGCAGATATGGCGATGGAAATTATCCGGCATTTTTTTGACGGTCTGACTTCTGCTGAGGCGAGATATGTTCTCCGGGAATGCGACAGGCTGATTGACAACTCGCGCCTGCATATCGGGCCTGATGAAAATTGTGTTTTGTATTACGGGAAAGTTTTACGTAACCCACCACCACCGCCACCAAAGTGTTAACGAACGTCAATAAATTCCCGGTTTATGAAAAGCGCAATGGATAACCTGTTGCGCTTTTTTTATTCTGGCAGAAAAACATATCACCGGAGGAAATATGTTTGATGCATCCTTGCTGAATCTGCCATGGGCAACGCTGGTGACGCTCACCAGTGGTTATATCGGCTATTTTATTGCGAACGTGGGGCTGAAGAACCATCACAAACCCATTGAGGTGACGTTTTCGACGCTGATTTTTGGTTTGCTGTCAATGATGGTTTACCAGGCTGTTATGTGGGCAGGTCTGAATTCGTGGCTGGCGACACCTCCAACACTTCTTTGCGCTTTTGCATACGCTGCATTATGGAGAAAATATGGGCGTAAATGGATGTACAGATTCCTCAGAAATAAGGATATATCATGGTCTGATGATACCCCCTCTGCCTGGATGCGTATGTTTGATCAACATGGATACTATATCAGCGAGGCGTATGTCTATCTGAAGAATGGTACTGTGCTGCTTTCTGAAAATCCGGGGAAATTTGAAGGCCAGGCCAGCGGTTCTTTTGTGTTAGGAGTGGAAAAAGACATAGTGATGTATGTCACTCATGAAAAGAAACCGGGGCGCGATGAATGGATTGAAAAAGATGTTGAAAGTAAAAGCTGGGGAGCGATGGCAACCTATATCCCTGCAGATCAGATTGCCATGGTGAGGATCAGACGAACCAGAAATAAAGCCATTAGCGCACGGCAGAAAGATTAGTCCCGTGGTGGCGGTGCATCGTCATCAGACTGAGAAGAACGGTTATCTGATGAGTCGCCTGATGGTCCATAACGTTCTGACTCAAAGGTAACGCATCCTTTCATATCTTCAGAAAAGTCAGATGGGTTGCTATTTTTATCGGGCATGGGCAATATTTCTCCATTCACGGAACACGGATTAGAAATTTTACCACTCATATTCTCTGTTTTTTGTGAACTGCTACCGTTTCACATACAGCAAAACAATTTCATAAAATTATTCGGTAGCATTCGTTTTAACCCACTCCCGTTCGAAATTATCTCACGAATCACCATTCATTTATCTTACGTCCCTTCAGCTGTACCGGAGAGCAGCGGCACGTTGGGCTGATGTTATGTGGCTGGTGAGCACTGACAAGGAGCGCGAACAGGTGGCAAAGCGTCGCGCTGAATGTATCCGTAAGGCAGCGCGCCAACCAGTCATACCGGATAATTTCGGAATACTGAAAGAGGCCATAAACCGCACACATACCGGGATGGGCTTACAGAAACCTGGCGGTGAGATGTTCAGGAACTACCCGAAAAAAAGGGATAATTGATAACGGTTGTTAACTGTTTCTGGTATCGTGGTAGCAGGAGGAAACATGCCTGTGACATTTGAAGAAGTTCAGCAACATAAAAAGTTTCATGGTTTTGATGATCTGGAAACCACGACAGCAAAAAAATATCGCCGTCTGCTTTCTTCCGATGCGTTGTTTGTTGTGGATCATCATGATTTTCTGCGCAGCTCACTGACCGGGGAAATTTTCGCAACCAACCGTGAACAGGTGGAAGCGATGATCGAATATCTGTGGAAAATAAGGCGCAGAATGCGCGATCCCGTGAAACGGTAAAATAATAAAGGCCTGGTAAAATCCAGGCCATTTTTTTACAGTAAGCCTATTAGGGCACTTGCGCCAGCCCCAACAATGCTGGCAACGGTACTGTTTTCCAGTAACTGCTTTAATACTGATTTGGCTTGTACATCCCCCGATTTAGCGACTTTTTCAACCAGTTCAGTGATGCTGATGTTTACCAGCATATGGTTATGCTCACCTATCTGCACTTGATCACCACTAATTGAACCAATGTTAAATGTATTACTTTTAGTTGGCGTCATATGTTCATTTCCCGTGATATTTTCAATATAGAGAGTCAACATATTTGGATGATTGGTTCCCTGTCTGAGGGTTCCATTGGGAAGCAACTTCATATCTATAATTTTTAGATTTATCTCGTTTTTACCGACACGCTGGATAATGTGTTGACCAATAGTTACTTCCGGTTCATTTGTATATGGAATTAATACCTTGTTTTCTTTTGCGTTTCTTTTACCTCTGAATGATTCGCCATTAATTATGAAAGTATCAGGGTATACCATTGCGCTTAAATTCATGATGCGTCCTTTGTTGTAGTCAGAGACAGCAATAATAGGCCATGGTTTACTTCTTTTGTAAATTATTTGTTCGTGTTCTTTCGTGGTTGTTCGGTCTGACTGACAGGTGTTTACATACTGATTTTTATGTATATGTTGGAGCGTGGCACTCAGACGTGAGCCGCCACAATGCCGCCTGACCCCCTGCGCGATGCCGGGTTGATCTGCGAGATTCCGAGAGTGTCGGGCGGCGCTCCCTCCGTGTTGGTTTCACGTCCTGAATCTTAACCAATACGAGAAAACCTTCATGAAGAAATTAATCGAACTCCGCCAGCAAAAAACCGCCCTGAAAAACCAGATGCGATCTCTGCTGGAAAAAGCCGACAGTGAAAACCGCAGCCTGAACGATGACGAGGGCAAACAGTTTGATGAACTGCGTGCAAAAGCCGATTCCCTCGACACAGAAATCTCCCGCCTCGAATCTGTGGATGATGAAGAACGCAGCAAGCCAGGAACGGGTATCCGGAAATTATCATCTGATGAATTGCGTAACTACATCGTAACCGGAGATGTGCGATCACTGTCCACCAGCACTGACAGCGGCAGGGATGGCGGATATACCGTAATTCCTGAGCTTGATCGCGAAGTCATGCGCCAGCTACAGGATGACAGTGTTATGCGCGTGATTGCGACCGTGAAGACCGCAAAATCAAATGAGTTTCAGAAACTGGTTTCCACTGGCGGCGCAACTGTAGGACGAGGCACAGAAGGCAGCGCGCGCAGCGAAACCAACACCCCGAAAATTGAACGCGTAACCATCAAGTTGAATCCTATCTACGCCTACCCGAAAACCACGCAGGAAATTCTGGATTTTTCAGAGGTGGATATTCTGGGCTGGTTATCCTCCGAAATTGCCGACACGTTCGCCAGCACCGAAGAGGATGATTTTGTTAATGGCGACGGTAACGGCAAGCCGAAAGGCTTCATGGCTTACACCCGTGCAGCGACCAGTGACAAAACCCGCGCTTTTGGCACCATTGAAAAAATGGTAGCGGCAAGTGGAACCGCCATTACAGCGGACGAACTGATCGACATTCTCTACAAGCTGAAAGCGAAATACCGCAAAAATGCCGTCTGGGTGATGAACTCGGGCACGGCAGGGACACTACAGAAGCTGAAAAACGAGAACGGCGATTATATCTGGCGCGACAGCCTTAAAGAAGGTGCGCCGGATATGTTGCTTGGTCGTCCTGTTTACTGCCTGGAGTCCATGCCGGACATCGGCGCAGGAAAAGCACCGCTCGCGGTTGGTGATTTCAGTCGTGGTTATTTCATCGTTGATCATGTAACGGGTATTCGCACCCGACCGGACAACATTACTGAACCCGGATTCTACAAGGTCCACACGGATAAATATCTGGGCGGTGGTGTGGTGGATTCAAACGCCATCAAAATTCTGGAAATGAAAGCTGGCTAGTCATGAGTAAGGAGGAGGCTGCGGCCTCCTTTTTCAGCTTTATGGAGTACACCGATGAAAAACACCGATTTTGAAATCCGCACATCTGAACTGACCGCCAGCAATAAAAAGCTGGTGGGGTATGCCGTTCGCTGGAACAGCCTTTCAGAAATTATCTGGGATGAGTTCCGCGAACAGTTCACGCCGGGGGCTTTTGCTGACTATCTGGCTGCGGGTAATGATGTGCGCTGCCTGTATGAGCATGACTGTACCCGACTGCTGGGGCGTACCAAATCCGGCACTCTGGTACTGACTGAGGATAACACCGGGTTACGTTTTGAACTGACACCGCCGGATACCCAGCTTGGGAAAGATGTGCTTACGCTGGTGGAGCGGGGCGACATTACAGGAATGAGCTTTGGCTTTCGCGCATTATGCGAGGAGTGGAATATCGCGCAAAAACCGTATCTGCGCACTGTTACCGCCGCAGAACTCCGTGAAATCACGATAACGTCGATGCCTGCTTATCCAGAATCTGGCGTGGAGATTGCCCACCGTTCGTTGTTTGCACTGCACCCTGAATTACGCCCGGCAGGAAATAATCGTCATCGCTGGGCAGAGCTGGCGGGGTTGTGATATGTGGTGGCCTTTTAGTCGTAAAAAAAGTGAGCAACGTAACCTGTCCATTGATGATTTTCTGGCGCTGGCCGGCGTACCGAATACCGGATCCGGAGAATATGTTTCTGCCGGGACGGCTGAATCATTGCCTGCAGTGATGAACGCGGTTTCTGTCATCGCTGAGGCGGTGGCCACGATGCCTTGTTATCTGTATCTGGTACGTAATGACAAGGGCAGGGAGGCGCGGGAATGGCTGGACAGTCATCCGGTAGATATTCTGCTGAATGAGCAGCCTAATTCGTGCCAGACACCTTACCAGTTTAAACGCACAATGATGCGTCACTGCCTGCTGAACGGTAACGCCTATGCGGTTATTGAGTGGGGGCGGGACGGTCAGCCAAAATCACTTCATCCTTATGCACCGGGTTGTGTTGTACCGGAACGCACAGGCGCACACAAATACCGCTATACCATCACCGAACCCTATACAGGAACGGTGCGCACGTATTTACAGGAAGAAGTTCTGCATCTCCGCTATGCCTCGGATGATGGCTTTCTGGGGCGCTCCCCTGTCACGATTTGCCGTGAGGCACTTGGGCTTGGCCTTGCTCAACAGCGCCACGGAGCCAGCATTATGAAAGATGGCATGATGGCGGCAGGGATTATCACGTCAGGCGAATGGCTGGACGGCGTGAAAGGTAAACAGGCATTGGATGCTCTGGAACGCTACAAGGGGGCGAAAAATGCCGGAAAAACGCCAATCCTTGAAGGGGGCATGGATTACAAGCAACTGGGAATGAGTAACCAGGATGCGGAATGGCTGGCCTCCCGTCGCTTCTCCATTGAAGACATCGCCCGGATGTTCAACGTATCGCCTATTTTTCTGCAGGAATACAGCAACAGCACCTACAGCAATTTCAGCGAGGCAAGCCGCGCGTTTCTGACCATGACAATGCGCCCGTGGCTGGCGAACTTCGAACAGCAAATCAAGGCCGCTTTGCTGGTGGCTTCTCCCGTACCCGGTACCCGTTATCTGGTTGAGTTTGATTCAGCTGATTTATTACGCGCCACCCCTACCGAACGTTACGCCACGTATGAGAAAGGGATTAAGAACGGGATCATGAATCCGAACGAAGCCCGTGAGCGTGAGGGAATGCCGCCGCGTGAAGGTGGCGACGAGTTCAGCCAGGCATGGAAGCAGGAAGTGACAATCAGCAAGAACAGTCAGGGCGGTGACGAATGATAGCCGGAAATATGCGGGACCGGGTGACGATTATGACATTTATCACGCAGCGCCTGCCGTCAGGAGCGATCCGGCAGATATGGACGGAAGGGGAAACCATCTGGGCAGAGGTCAAGGGGATCAGCGGACGGGAATTACTGACCGCAGGCGCAGAAACCGCACCTGCAACGATTCGGGTATGGGTTCGCTATCGTGGCGACATATCCGCCGCCAGTCGACTGAAAGTGCTTACCGGTGCTTTTGCCGGGAGCACGCTTAATATCATCGGGATCCCCTTACCTGATGCGAAAAGAACCCGGCTGGAAATTCTGGCAAAGGTGGGTACAGAAAAATGACAGCAGAAAAAATAACCCTGGAAGAAGCCAAACTTCACTGCCGCATAGACGGTAACACAGAAGACACACTGATTCAGGCATACATAAGCGCGGCGCTGGAGGTATGTCAGAAACATATTGGTAGGCGTTTTGATGATGGCCTGGAATTTACCCCTGCAATAAAAATTGGCTGCCTGATGTACATCTCGCAACTGTACGAGTACCGGACAACGCTTGGCGATACAGATACAAAAGAAATTCCCCTGACGATTTCCGCGCTCTGGTCGGTTTATCGTGATGTGGGGGTGTACTGATGCCGTGGCAACCATTAAGGCGATGCACAGAGCCGGGCTGTAATAAGCGCGTGAAGTCCGGCAAGTGTGAAGAACACAGGCGGGCCGCATGGCGTGCAGAGGATGCCAGACGGGGACACCGCCGCGCGCGCGGGTATTCCCGACAGTGGGACAAATATCGCGCCCTGTACCTGAAAAAAAATCCGTTATGTGTGCGTTGTCTGGCTGAGGGTATTTATACGCCAGCCTTTGTGGTGGATCACATTATCCCCATCAATGGCGGCGGTGATGTTCTCTTCTGGCCTGAGTGGAACCACCAGGCATTGTGCCAGACGTGCCACAACCGTAAGACGACACGGGAAGATCCAGCCACGAAAGCGAACCGTAAGGCGGGCATGTATCGCGAGCAGGAAGAACGGGCGGCACATCGTAACGACTGGATGTATGGCGATGATGACTGAACAGGAGCAAAACAGGCTGATACGTGGACTGATAAGGCAGCGTGACTTATGGAAGACACAGGAGACAGGGCACAAAGCCAACAGGATAGGACGCACAGAACGCACCACAGCGAAGCGATTAACCGACCGTGACCGCGAGGTCATGGAATGTTTTCGCAATCGCTGGTGAAGTCGTCAGAGGGGGTGGGGGAGGTTTTCAGGACGAAACCGTCCCTGCCGGACACCGACCGCCTCCTCAAATTTTTGTGCACGGGAATTTTTTTGAAAATAATTGGGCGAAAAAAGAACATGGCAAGACCACCAAAAGCCCCCGCTTACCTGGATGAAATCGCGGTAAAGCAGTGGAAGGAAAAATCGCGGCAGCTTTCCGGGCGGGAAGACCTTACCCCCGCCGACTGGAGCAATCTGGAACTGTATTGCGTTAACTACTCCATATACCGCAAAGCCGTCGAAGACCTTGCGACGCGCGGGTTCAGCATTGTTAACAGTCAGGGCAGCGAGAGCAGAAACCCGGCCCTGAGCGCAAAGGCTGACGCGGAAAGAATAATGATCAAAATGGCTTCTTTGCTGGGTTTTGACCCGGTAAGCCGTCGCAGAAATCCACCGGAAACAGAGGAAGAGGATGAGCTTGACCGCCTGGCATGAGTACGCAGAAGGCGTAAAAAACGGCAAAATTACGGCCTGTAAACGACTGAAACAGACCGTTAAACGGTATTTTTCTGACCTTGAAAACCCCCTTTATATGTTCGATTCGGAGGTCGTGGAGCGGTTTATTGCCTTTTCCAGGGTGTGCCCGCACGTAAAAGGCGCAATGCACGGTAGCCCCATTGAACTGGAGCCGTGGCAGCAGTTCGCCTTTGCGTGCATCCTGGGCTTTAAGGTTAAGGCCACCGGACGGCGCAAATACACCAGCGCATTCATTGAAGTACCGCGAAAAAATGCCAAATCCACGGTCGCCGCTATCCTGGCTAACTGGTTTCTGGTTATGGAAAACGGGCAGCAGGATATTTACACCGCCGCCGTGAGTCGTGATCAGGCGCGGATCGTGTTTGATGATGCGCGTCAGATGTGCCTTTTATCCCGACCGTTACGAAAGCGGGTAAATATTCAGGCGAACAAGGTGATACACCCGAAAACCAACAGCCTGTTAAAGCCACTGGCAGCAAAAGCGGCAACCATTGAGGGGAAGAACCCGAGTCTTGCCATTGTGGATGAATATCACCTGCACCCTGACAACGGGGTTTATTCCGCGCTTGAACTGGGAATGGGGGCGCGTCCGGAGGGGTTATTATTTGCCATCACCACATCGGGGAGCAACGTTGTTTCAGCCTGTAAACAACACTACGACTATTGCTGCCAGATACTGGATGGTGAAGAGGTGAACGAATCCATGTTCGTGCTGATTTACGAGCTGGATGATGAAAGCGAGGTTGACGATCCGGCGATGTGGATAAAGGCGAATCCCAATATCGATGTTTCCGTCGATCGTGAAAAACTGGCCTCAACCATCCAGAAAGCGCGGGGTATTCCGTCGCAGTGGGTGGAAATGCTCACCAAGCGATTCAATATCTGGTGTCAGGGGGCTACGCCGTGGATGGGTAATGGTGCATGGGCGGAGTGCGCCGGAACGTTCGCGGAGGCGGATTTATACGGGCAGGAGTGCTACGCAGGGCTGGACTTATCATCAACCAGCGATATTTCCAGCGTGTGCTATGCCTTTCCGGTCGGTAAAAAGATTATGCTGGTTTCCCGTCACTATCTGCCGGAATTTCAGCTACAGAACCCCGCTAATAAAAACCGCGCCATCTATCGCCAGTGGGTAAAGGCGGGCTGGATACGCACAACACCGGGTGACTGCATTGATTATGACCGTATCCGTGATGACATCATGGCGGATGCAGAGAATTTCAATATCAGGCTGGTGGGCTTCGATACATGGAACGCTACGCACCTGAGGACGCAGCTACAGGGGGCAGGATTTGAGGTGGAGCCGTTCCCGCAAACATACCTTCGTTTCAGTCCGGCGGCGAAATCGTTCGAAGTTTTTGTTAACCGGAAGGTGATTGTGCATCGTGGCGATCCGGTGCTGGCCTGGTCAATGTGTAATGTTGTGATGCAGAGTGACGCGAACGCCAATATCAAGCCGAACAAGAAAAAATCATCCAACAAGATAGACCCGAGCGTTGCGGCGCTGATGGCGTTTGGCACATTCCAGGCAGAGCATGAGGAATTTGCATTTGATATGAGCGACAGCCACAAAGAGCGGCTTGCGGCGTTTGATGGTGTGTAACGGAATGGATGAGAGAGGACAATGCTCATTTAATGGAATAAATTTTCAGTATTACCGGCACCCACTTTCAGGGATGTTTTTGCGGGTTTTTTGAGGGGTGTTTGCGGGTTATTTTGAATGTCTTGCGGGTTACACTCTGGCTGATATTTAAATACGTTGTTTTTTAACGTATTGATATTAAAGAGTAAAAAATACTTAGCACGCGAAGATAACCCGCTAACCCGCATAACCCGCGCTGTTTTGTATATATATACGAAAAATTGCATTCAGGGGGGATCGAAATTTCTACTGCCTCTTATCTCTTTGAGTGCTCACCTCGTCAGATTGTTACACACAAGAAATAAAAAATGCTTCGCGATGGTAGGTCGAATCACTGTATCAAAAAAACGGTGTGTATCAGCATTAAAACAATACAGATACGTGTATTGCGCTGTGTATTGCTTGATGATTTATAAAGACTGTTTTTTCATGTTAAATGATTGATATACAGGTGATTTTAAAAAACTTGAAATATTCTTACCAAACACATGAATGTGTGGGTCACTGCCGAATCTGCCTGGATGGATATGATTAAGTGGGAGAAGTGCGAATACATTGCTCCACAACATGAGCTGAAAACATATCCCATGTGGGTCGGCGTCGACCTTGCTCATAAGATTGATATCTGTGCGGCGGCAAAACTCTGGCGAACCGATAACGGACATGTTCATGCTGATTTTAAATTCTGGCTTCCGGAAGGACGGCTGGAACGATGCTCGCGGCAGCAGGCAGAACTTTACCGGAAGTGGGCGGAGATGGATAAGCTCATCCTGACGGATGGTGATGTTATCGATCATGCTCAGATAAAAAGTGACTTACTGGAATGGATTGGCGGTGAAAACCTCAGGGAACTGGGATTTGACCCGTGGAGCGCAATGCAGTTCAGCCTGGCACTGGCTGAAGAAGGGATACCGCTGGTGGAGGTTCCGCAGACGGTCCGCAATCTGTCAGAGGCCATGAAGGAAACGGAATCACTGGTTTATGCCGGGCGTTTCCATCACAGCAATCATCCGGTCATGAACTGGATGATGTCTAACGTTACTGTAAAACCGGACAAAAACGACAACATCTTCCCGAATAAATCCACGCCGGAAGCCAAAATCGACGGCCCTGTTGCGCTTTTTACAGCCATGAGCCGCTTTCTGGTAAATGGAGGGGGCGTGAATGACTTTCTGTCCACGCTTGATCCTGATGAGGACCTGTTAATTCTGTGAAACAGCTTATTACTGATATGACCGGGCTGATCGGTTTCGGTTTGCTCACTGCTGGCGTTTATCTGTATGCAGGTCTGCCAGCGTCTCTGATGCTGTCGGGCTGTTTGTTGCTGCTTTATGCACTGGTGGTGTCCATGAGGAGAAAACATGCTTCTTGATGCTCTGTTTCGCAGTGAGCCTCTGGAAAATCCCTCGGTTCCGGTAACCGGAGAGGCCGCTGAGACGGATAATATTTTTGCCCGGGATGTGTATGTCAGTCCGGAAACATCCATGAAGCTGGCTGCTGTCTATGCCTGTATTTATGTTATTTCATCCAGTGTGGCTCAGATGCCCCTGCATGTGATGCGAAAAACGAATGAGCATGTTCAGCCGGCACGCGATCATCCGTTGTTCTGGCTCGTTCATGATGAACCTAATGCCTGGCAGACCAGCTATAAGTGGCGGGAACTGAAGCAGCGTCATGTGCTGGGGTGGGGCAATGGTTATACGTGGGTAAAACGTAATCGTCGTGGAGAGGTTACCAGCCTTGAATGCTGTATGCCATGGGAAACCACGTTACTTAACACCGGTGGGCGTCATACTTACGGGGTGTATAACGAAGAGGGTGCATTTGCGGTAAGTCCGGACGACATGATCCATATCAGGGCGCTGGGAAACAATCAGAAAATGGGACTGAGCCCGATCATGCAGCATGCTGAAACCATTGGTATGGGAATGAGTGGCCAGCAGTATACCAGCGCCTTTTTTAACGGTAATGCCCGTCCTGCCGGTATTATTTCTGTGAAAAATGAACTGAACGAACAAAGCTGGGGCAGGCTTAAAAATATGTGGCAGCGGGCGGTGACAGCGCTTCGCAGCCAGGAAAATAAAACCATGTTGCTGCCTGCGCAACTGGATTACCGCGCTCTGACAGTTTCTCCGGTGGATGCTCAGATCATTGATATGACCAAGCTGAACCGGTCGATGATTGCCGGGATTTTTAATGTCCCGGCGCACATGATTAATGACCTGGAAAAAGCCACATTTTCGAATATTACGCAGCAGGCGATTCAGTTTGTTCGCTACACGATGATGCCCTGGGTTGCGAACTGGGAGCAGGAGCTTAACCGTCGCCTGTTTACCCGTACAGAACGGGCTGCCGGGTATTACGTTCGTTTCAACCTCACGGGGTTGCTCCGTGGGACCCCACAGGAGCGTGCGCAGTTCTATCACTTTGCCATTACAGATGGCTGGATGAGTCGGAATGAAGCCAGGGCATTTGAGGATATGAACCCGGTTGACGGTCTGGATGAAATGCTGGTCAGCGTAAATGCAGCAAATCCGTTGAATAACTTTAAAGATACGAAAGGCAAAGAGGAAAAGAACGATGAATGACCGTGAAACGCGCTGTTACAGCGGGGAGGTGCGGGCGGAACAATATGATAATGCCCCGACCCACATTCTGGGGTATGGCTCGGTATTTAACAGTCGTTCAGAACCTCTGTGGGGATTTCGTGAAATCATCAAGCCGGGGGCTTTTGATGATGTACTGAATGATGATGTACGTGGCTTGTTTAATCATGATCCTAATTTCATTCTCGGACGAAGTTCTGCCGGCACGTTGTCATTGTCGGTGGATGAACGCGGTTTACGTTATGACATTGTTGCACCGGATACTCCGACTATTTGTGACCTGGTGCTGTCTCCAATGTTGCGTGGTGACATTAATCAGTCCTCGTTCGCGTTTCGTGTCGCCCGTGACGGAGAGAGCTGGTATGAAGACGACGAGGGGATTGTTATCCGGGAAATCACGCGCATTTCTCGTCTGTATGACGTCAGCCCGGTGACATATCCGGCCTATCAGGACGCAGACTCTGGTGTCCGCTCAATGAAAGCCTGGCAGGAAGCGCGGGCGAGTGGTGCGCTGAAGAAAGCTGTTAACGAACGAATGGCGCGTGAGCGTCTTTTGACCCTTCTTAATGCATAAGGATACTACTGACGATGAAACTTCATGAGATGAAGCAAAAACGAAACACCATTGCAAAGGATATGCGTGCACTGCATGAAAAAATTGGTGATAACGCATGGACTGATGAGCAACGGGCAGAGTGGAACAGGGCGAAAGCTGAGCTGGATGCGCTGGATGAGCAAATCGCCCGTGAAGAAGAGTTGCGCCGTCAGGATCAGGCATATGTGGATGAGTCCGGGCCGGAAGAGCGCCAGAATAATGAGGCGGAGAACGGGAAAAAGGCGGTGGAAGAGAAGCGCGCTGCGGCATTTAACCGTTTTCTGCGTGCCGGATTTGCAGAACTGAATGCTGAAGAGCGTAATCTGATGCGTGAACTGCGGGCTCAGAGTGTAACAACGGATTCTCAGGGCGGATATACGGTGCCCACGCAGATGCGTAACAAAATCATTGACACCATGAAGGCTTATGGCGGGATTGCCAGTGTGGCGCAACTTCTGACCACATCAACCGGGCAGGATATCACCTGGTCAACGTCTGATGGCACGACTGAAGAGGGCGAACTGCTGGCGGAAAATACAGCCGCAACGGAACAGGATGTGACGTTCGGGACCGCTATTCTGGGGGCTAAAAAGCTGTCATCAAAAATAATTCGTGTGTCCAATGAGCTGCTCCAGGACAGTGGGGTGGATATTGAATCTTATCTGGCAAACCGTATTGCCCAGCGTATTGGTCGTGGAGAGGCAAAATATCTGGTTCAGGGGACCGGAACGGGATCACCGTTACAGCCAAAAGGGCTGGCAGCGTCGGTGACGGGAACCATCCAGACTGCAGCCTCTGCCGCTTTCACCTGGAAAGAAATGAATGCCCTGAAACATGCCATTGATCCGGCATATCGTGGTGGGCCGAAATACCGCTGGGCATTCAATGATGCCACATTGCAGACTATTGAAGAGATGGAGGATGGGCAGAAACGCCCGTTATGGCTGCCGGATATTGCAGGCGGTACGCCGGCTACTGTGCTGGGGATCCCTTATGTTATTGATCAGGCTATTGACGGGATTGGTACCGGAAAAAAATTCATTTTCCTGGGGGATTTCAACCGCTTTATCATTCGCCGCGTTACTTATATGGAACTGAAACGTCTGGTTGAGCGTTATGCTGAGTTTGATCAGGTGGCATTTCTGGCTTTCCATCGTTTTGACTGTGTGCTGGAAGATGTGGCAGCCATCAAGGCGCTCACTGGCAAATAACCACTCGTTGTTCAGTTACAGACCGCGCCGACGCGGTTTTTTTATGCCCGCACAGTGTTGCGGGCAGGAGTTTCTGATGGCAGCAATAGTGGAAAAACTCAGGGCGCAGTGCCGTATTGATACAGATGATGCAACTGATGATGAGTTACTGATGCTGTATTTCCGGGCTGCCTGCCGCAAGGCAGAAAATTTTATCAACCGTAAGCTTTATGAGGAGACGGTGCCGGAAGGTGATCCTGAAGGGGTGCTTATAGCTGATGATGTTTTGCTGGCGCTCATGTTGCTGGTCGGGCACTGGTACGAAAACCGGGAAAATTCCTCAGATGTCAGCAAGGCACCAGTCCCGTTTGGTTTTTCTTCTCTGCTGGAGCCTTATCGTTTTATTCCTTTGTAGGAGGAGACATGCAGGCGGGCAGATTACGTGATCGCGTAATTATTCTGAATGTCACCACCGCCCGCTCTCCGTCAGGGCATCCGGTGGAGACGGTGACGGAGGGAGCTACCGTATGGGCAGAAGTTAAGGGTATCAGCGGGAGGGAGATAATCTCAGGCGGAGCAGAAACCGCTCAGGCTACGGTCAGAGTCTGGATGAGATTCCGGCGCGATGTGACAGCGACTTCACGTCTGAAAGTGCTGACCGGTGCATTTAAAGGGGCCATTCTGGGTATAGAAGGTCCACCAATACCGGATGCGCGCGCTACCCGGCTTGAAATACTCTGCAGCCTGAAGGGGAATGTGTGATGGATTTCAGTCTTGATTTTTCCGGCCTGGCGGATATTGCACGGGATTTGGAGACGCTCAGCAGGGCAGAAAACAATAAGGTTCTGCGCGATGCCACCCGTGCCGGTGCTGAAGTTATGCGGGATGCAGTTGTTGAACGTGCGCCGGAGCGAACCGGGAAACTGAAGAAAAATGTGGTTGTTCTCACTCAGCGTTCAAAGCGTCGGGGGGAAATTATCTCGGGTGTCCACATTCGCGGACGGAACCTGCGAACCGGAAACAGTGATAACAGCATGAAAGCCAGCGATCCCCGAAATGCATTTTACTGGCGCTTTGTGGAGCTGGGAACGATAAACATGCCCGCGCATCCATTCATTCGCCCGGCTTTCGATACGACAGAGGAGCTGGCGGCGCAGGTTGCCATACAGCGAATGAATCAGGCTATTGATGAGGTCTTAAGTAAATGAGGGAGGGCACACTGTATTCCCTGTTGTCTCAGCTGGCCGGAGGACAGGTTTATCCTTATGTGGTCCCGCTGACGGAGGGAAAGCCTGCGGTATCTCCGCCGTGGCTGGTGTTTTCTGTGGTGTCTGACACGGCATCTGATGTGCTTGATGGGCAGGCTGAATCCAGAATTACCGTGCAGATCGATGTCTGGGCGACAGTACCTGATGACGCAGATGATATTCGTGAGCAGGCGCTTGATGCAGTAAGGAAACTGGCACCCTCCGTTATTTCTAAAACGCAGGGGTATGATCCTGACTCCCGTCTGAGCAGAGCCACGCTTGAATTTCAGGTAATAGCCTGAGGTCGTTAATGATTTTACCCACCCGCCGCTGGCGGGTTTTTTATTTTCAGGAGACGAGTATGTCCTCTAATTTTGAGCGTTCGCAACTGACGAAAATTATGATTTCGTCTGCACCGGTAACAGCAGAAACCCTGGATTCTGCCAGCTATCTTGGCCTGAGCTGTACAATCAAAGAGGTGCAGTTTACTGCAGGACAAAAGCAGGATATTGATGTCACCACGCTGTGTTCTGTTGAGCAGGAAAATATTAACGGCCTTGGTGCTGCTTCAGAGATTTCCATGTCAGGCAACTTTTACCTCAATGCTGCCCAGAACGCGTTGCGCAGTGCCTATGACAATGACACCACGTATGGCTTTAAAGTTATTTTTCCGTCAGGCAACGGATTTACCTTTATGGCAGAGGTGCGTCAGCATACCTGGTCTGCAGGAACCAATGGTGTTGTGGCTGCAACGTTTTCTCTGCGCCTGAAAGGTAAACCTGTGCTGACGACAGAGCCGCTGAAAGTGAAGGTCGATTTAAAAAGCACGCTGCGGGTTGCTTCCGGATCGAAACTTGAAATGGCGGTTGAGGCTGCGGGTGGTGTGCCGCCTTATTCTTATGTCTGGAAGAAAGGTGGTTCTCCTGTTTCCGGACAGACGGCGGCAACGTTCAGTAAGGCATCGGCAGTATCCGGTGATGCGGGTGCATATACCTGCGAGATTTCTGATTCAGCAAGCCCGGTTAACAAAGTGACCTCTACTTCCTGCACTGTTACCGTCAGTTAATGAGGATAGATGTGATGACTAAAAATATCCGTAATCTGGCACTGGCAACGATGTCGGGGTTTCGCCATAAAACTGTTGATGTGCCTGAATGGGAAGGGGCAACGGTTGTATTACGGGAACCTTCTGCAGAAGCCTGGTTGCGCTGGCAGGAGATCGTTAAAGCAAAAGATGATGAGACACCGTTATCCGTTGCGGAGCGCGCCCGCCGAAATCTGGAAGCGGATGTTGAACTGTTCATCGATGTTCTGTGTGATACCGGACTGCAACCTGTATTTTCAGAGGATGATCGTGAACAGGTGATTGCCGTGTATGGCCCGGTGCATGCGCGGCTTCTTCGGCAGTCTCTGGAACTAATCAGTGATGCCGGCGAGGTTAAAAAAAAGTAGCGCTTCCGGGGATGCGTTTTCTGATGATGCTGGCGCTCAGGATGGGGCGCACATTGTCAGAGTTACGCCGGGAAATGTCCGCATCAGAAATCATGATGTGGGCAGAATTTGACAGGTTCAGCACGCTGGGGGACGAACGGGCTGATATCCGGGCTGCCCAGATTGTTTCAGCTGTTTACGGTGCGCAGGGGGTCAAAGTGCCACTGAATGATGCGCTTCTTCAGTGGGAGAAGGAGCAGACAGAAGGCGTATCAGATCCATTTGCTGGACTGGAAAACGCGCTTTTAATAGTGTCTCAGTGAGTCAACATAACCGCTTCGGCGGTTTTTTTTCGTCCGGAGAATGAGTGTGGCGACATTACGTGAACTGATTATTAAAATCTCGGCAAATTCCCGGTCATTCCAGTCAGAGATCTCCCGGGCTTCGCGTATGGGGCAGGATTACTACCGTACCATGCAGAACGGAGGCCGACAGTCCGCTGCTGCATCCCGTGAAATGCGGCGTGCACTGGCAGAAGTGACGGATCAGATAAATACAGCTAAATCTTCGGCACTGAACATGGCGGGGGCATTTGCCGGGGCTTTTGCTACCGGTCATCTTATTTCTCTCGCCGATGAGTGGAATTCAGTAAATGCCCGTCTGAAGCAGGCCTCACAGTCCAGTGATGATTTTCAGTCATCACAGCGTGAATTAATGGCGATCAGCCAGAGAACGGGGACGGCGTTTTCTGATAACGCCAGCCTTTTTGCCCGTTCTGCAGCTTCCATGCGGGAGTATGGTTACAGTTCTGAGGAGGTACTGAAAGTCACCGAGGCGATCTCCACGGGCCTGAAATTATCCGGTGCCAGTACAGCAGAAGCCAGTTCGGTGATCACGCAGTTCAGTCAGGCACTGGCGCAGGGAGTGCTGCGCGGTGAAGAGTTTAACTCGGTGAATGAGAACGGCGATCGTGTTATTCGTGCGCTGGCTGCGGGAATGGGGGTTGCCCGTAAGGATCTGAAGGCCATGGCGGATAACGGAAAACTGACCGCCGATAAGGTTGTTCCTGCACTGATTAGTCAGCTTGGGGCGTTGCGTGATGAATATGCAGCAATGCCTGATACGGTTTCATCCTCTGCAACCAAAGTTGAAAACGCCTTTATGGCCTGGGTTGGTGGTGCGAACGAGGCAAGCGGAGTGACGAAGACGCTCTCCGGTGTGCTGAATGGTATTGCAGGCAATATTGACACCGTGGCAACCGCTGCTGGTGCTCTGGTTGCCGTCGGGGTAGCCCGATATTTTGGCAATATGGCGTCGTCTGCTGGATCTGCAACTGCCGGATTAATTACTGCAGCCAGAAACGAAGTGGCTCTTGCTGAAGTGCAACTTCGGGGGACACAGATAGCAACCGCCAGGGCGCGTGCGGCGGTTTATCGTGCGCAACAGGCGGTTGTTGCTGCTCGCGGTACCGAAAGGCAGGCCGCAGCAGAAGCGAAGCTGACAGCTGCCCAGGTGTCACTTACCCGTAATATTGCGGCCAGAACAGCGGCACAGACAACGCTGAATAATGTTACGTCAGTGGGGAGTCGTTTATTAAGTGGCGCGCTGGGGCTGGTTGGTGGTGTGCCGGGACTCGTCATGCTGGGGGCTGCGGCCTGGTACACGATGTATCAGAATCAGGAGCAGGCCAGAGAATCTGCACGACAGTATGCCGCAACAATCGACGAAATTCGCCAGAAAACGTCGGCAATGTCGCTTCCTGAAGCGTCAGATAATGAGGAAAAGACGCGACAGGCACTGAAGGAGCAAAACAGGTTAATTGACGAGCAGAAAAGTAAGATTAAATCCTTACAGGAAAAAATTGCTGGCTATCAGTATGTGCTGGCAAACCCGGGCTGGACAACCGATAACGGTTTTATGATTAACCACATGACGTCGGTAAAAACTGTCACAGAAGGGCTTGCAGAAGCAACAAATCAACTGGCAGTTGAACAGTCTCGCCTCACTCAAATGCAGGGCAAAGCGCAATCCATTCAGGATGTGCTTGCCGGGCTGGAGGAGCGACGGGTGGCGTTGATCCGTCAACAGGCAGCGGAACAAAACAAAGCGTATCAGTCCCTGTTGATCATGAATGGGCAGCATACCGAGTTTAATCGCCTTCTCGGGCTCGGTAATGAATTACTTCAGCAGCGACAGGGGCTGGTGAATGTACCGTTACGGCTACCACAGGCAACCCTGGATGATAAACAGCAGACCGCACTGAATAACAGCGAGCGCGAACTGGCTCTGTCCCGCCTGAAGGGGGAAGCTCGTGAGCGTGCCCGCCTGGGTTATGCTGCGGATGATCTCGGCTTTGTGGGAGAGGCGTATCAGACAGCAAGACTGAATTATATAAATAACTCACTGGATGCATGGCGAAATAACCAGGCAAATAAACCCAAAGCGCATAAAAAGACCGAAGCGGAAAAAATAGAAGATACTTATAAGCAACTGATTAAACAGCAAAAAGAGCAAATAGCACTGGCAGGGCAGAATACTGAACTGGCTAAGATGAAATATCAGGTCAGCCAGGGCGAATTATCAACCCTGTCAGAAGCGCAGAAAAAAACGCTTTTGCAGAATGCAGCACTCATCGACCAGAAAAAGATTCGTGAGCAGCTTGCTGCGTATGAGAGCAGTCTGGCGGACAGTAATGCCAGTGTCAGAGCATCAAATGAGGCTCAGTTACTGGGATATGGTGAAGGCTCACGGATGCGTGAACGACTTCAGGAAATGTGGAGCATCCGGCAGGAGTTTGAGCAGAAAAATAACGAGCTACTGAGACAGTATCAGGCCGGAGAAATTGAAGAAGCCCTGTGGAAACAGGAAAAATCTCTGAATGAAAAATATCTGGAAGAGCGTCTCAGCGATCAGCAGGATTATTATGCAAAGGCTGATGCTTTACGCAGTAACTGGAATGCCGGACTCCAGGAGGGACTGACGAACTGGGCAGACAGTGCCACCGATTATGCTTCGCAGGCGGCAGATGCTGTCGTTTCCACTATGGACGGGCTGGTATCAAATATTTCCGATGCACTGGCCGGAAATGTTGTGGACTGGAGAAACTGGGGGAGTTCAATTCTCCAGGAAGTTTCAAAAATTCTGATGAACGCTGCCATCGTTAACGGGCTGAAGTCACTTTCCAAAAGCATGTCCGGTGCCGGAGGATGGCTTGGTACAGTCGGCGACTGGCTTTCCGGTGCAGTGGCAAACGCAAAAGGTGGTGTTTATACATCGGCAAATCTGAGTGCTTACAGTAACACCATTGTGGATACCCCGACGTATTTTGCTTTTGCGAAAGGTGCCGGGCTGATGGGCGAGGCCGGGCCTGAAGCAATCATGCCACTGACACGGGCAGCGGACGGCTCTCTTGGGGTCAGGGCCATTGGAAATGTGAATGGTGGCGGTGGATTTGTTTATTCTCCCGTGTATCACATCAGCATTCAGAATCAAGGGAGCAATGGCGAGATAGATGCGCGCTCAGCCAGGGGACTGGTGGATCTGATCGACAGCAGGGTTGTGTCAATTATGCAGTCATCACGTCGGGACGGAGGATTATGCAGTGCCTGAGTCTGAAGTTTTTAACTGGATCCCCCGCGAGGGGATGGAGACGACACGAAAGCCATCTGTTATTACGGTAAAGTTCGGTGACGGATATGAACAGCGACGGGCTGGTGGTCTGAATGCAGATCTGAAAACGTTTAAACCGGTATTTCGTGTCACGGATGAATATTCCCGTGCCGCGCTGGACAGTTTTTTATCCCGTCATGCCGGGGTTCGTGCTTTTTTGTGGCGTCCGCCAAAACACAACAGGACTGTCCGGGTTGTCTGCAGGGAGTGGAGCATTTCGGATAATGCCATGTATACCGATTTTAACTGTACCTTTGAAGAGGTCACTCACTGATGCAGGATATACAGCAGGAAACACTCAATGAGTGCACTAAAACGGAGCAATCCGCGCTGGTCGTGCTCTGGGAAATTGATCTGACAGAGGTCGGCGGAGATCGTTATTTCTTCTGTAATGAGCAGAACGAAAAAGGTGAACCAGTCACCTGGCAGGGGCGGCAGTATCAGGCCTATCCCATTCAGGGAAGTGGATTTGAGATGAACGGCAAAGGAGCCAGTGCAAGGCCAACGCTGAAAGTCTCTAATCTGCACGGCATGGTCACCGGGATGGCGGAAGACCTGCAGAGTCTGGTCGGCGGAACGGTGGTCAGGCGTAAGGTTTACGCCCGTTTTCTGGATGCGGTGAACTTCGTCAACGGAAACAGTGACGCCGATCCGGAGCAGGAGGTGATCAGCCGCTGGCGCATTGAGCAGTGCAGCGAACTGAGCGCGGTGAGTGCCTCCTTTGTACTGTCCACGCCGACGGAAACAGATGGCGCTGTTTTTCCGGGACGTATCATGCTGGCCAACACCTGCACCTGGACCTATCGCGGTGATGAGTGCGGTTATCACGGTCCGGCTGTCGCTGATGAATATGACCAGCCGACGTCCGATATCACGAAGGATAAATGCAGCAAATGCCTGAGTGGCTGTAAGTTTCGCAATAACGTCGGCAACTTTGGCGGCTTCCTTTCCATTAACAAACTTTCGCAGTAATCCCATGACACAGACAGAATCAGCGATTCTGGCGCACGCCCGGCGATGTGCGCCAGCGGAGTCGTGCGGCTTCGTGGTAAGCACGCCGGAGGGGGAAAGATATTTCCCCTGCGTGAATATCTCCGGTGAGCCGGAGGCGTATTTCCGGATGTCGCCGGAGGACTGGCTGCAGGCAGAAATGCAGGGTGAGATTGTGGCGCTGGTCCACAGCCACCCCGGTGGTCTGCCCTGGCTGAGTGAGGCCGACCGGCGGCTGCAGGTGCAGAGTGATTTGCCGTGGTGGCTGGTCTGCCGGGGGGCGATTCATAAGTTCCGCTGTGTGCCGCATCTCACCGGACGGCGCTTTGAGCACGGGGTGACGGACTGTTACACGCTGTTCCGGGATGCTTATCATCTGGCGGGGATTGAGATGCCGGACTTTCATCGTGAGGATGACTGGTGGTGTAACGGCCAGAATCTCTATCTGGATAATCTGGAGGCCACAGGGCTGTATCAGGTGCCGTTGTCATCAGCACAACCGGGCGATGTGCTGCTGTGCTGTTTTGGTTCATCGGTGCCGAATCATGCCGCCATTTACTGTGGTGACGGCGAGCTGCTGCACCATATTCCTGAACAACTGAGTAAACGAGAGAGGTATACCGACAAATGGCAGCGACGCACACACTCCCTCTGGCGTCACCGGGCATGGCACGCATCTGCCTTTACGGGGATTTACAACGATTTGGCCGCCGCATCGACCTTCGTGTGAAAACGGGGGCCGAAGCCATCCGCGCACTGGCCACACAGCTCCCGGCGTTTCGTCAGAAACTGAGCGACGGCTGGTATCAGGTACGGATTGCCGGGCGGGACGTCAGCACGTCCGGGTTAACGGCGCAGTTACATGAGACTCTGCCTGATGGCGCTGTGATTCATATTGTTCCCAGAGTCGCCGGGGCCAAGTCAGGTGGCGTATTCCAGATTGTCCTGGGGGCTGCCGCCATTGCCGGATCATTCTTTACCGCCGGAGCCACCCTTGCAGCATGGGGGGCAGCCATTGGGGCCGGTGGTATGACCGGCATCCTGTTTTCTCTCGGTGCCAGTATGGTGCTCGGTGGTGTGGCGCAGATGCTGGCACCGAAAGCCAGAACTCCCCGTACACAGACAACGGATAACGGCAAACAGAACACCTATTTCTCCTCACTGGATAACATGGTTGCCCAGGGCAATGTTCTGCCTGTTCTGTACGGTGAAATGCGCGTGGGGTCACGCGTGGTTTCTCAGGAGATCAGCACGGCAGACGAAGGGGACGGTGGTCAGGTTGTGGTGATTGGTCGCTGATGCAAAATGTTTTATGTGAAACCGCCTGCGGGCGGTTTTGTCATTTATGGAGCGTGAGGAATGGGTAAAGGAAGCAGTAAGGGGCATACCCCGCGCGAAGCGAAGGACAACCTGAAGTCCACGCAGTTGCTGAGTGTGATCGATGCCATCAGCGAAGGGCCGGTTGAAGGTCCGGTGGATGGATTAAAAAGCGTGCTGCTGAACAGTACGCCGGTGCTGGACAGTGAGGGGAATACCAATATCTCCGGCGTCACGGTGGTGTTCCGGACCGGTGAGCAGGAGCAGTCACCGCCGGAGGGATTTGAATCCTCCGGCTCCGAGACGGTGCTGGGTACGGAAGTGAAATATGACACGCCGATCACCCGGACCATCACGTCGGCAAACATCGACCGTCTGCGCTTTACCTTCGGTGTACAGGCACTGGTGGAAACCACCTCAAAGGGTGACAGGAATCCGTCGGAAGTCCGTCTGCTGGTTCAGATACAACGTAACGGTGGCTGGGTGACGGAAAAAGACATCACCA
>OBZP01000094.1_pt1 | contig 23442 bp, 17 predicted proteins | sample 1476991 | NCBI WGS metagenome assembly OBZP01 (sample SAMEA2580255, study PRJEB22360) | human gut metagenome | biome: human gut; feature: human-associated habitat; material: faeces | place: Denmark | collected 2008/2010 | reverse complement strand
TGTTGCAACAACCACGATTAACAAAAATCTGGCCATAGCTCATATTCGACGCTGCAATACTTTGTTGCATAAATCAAAAACAGTACCCGGAAACAACACGGGGGGCCGGTCAGTGTGCCTGAGACCCCAACATCCCCGGAGATGACTGACATTCCGGACTGACGCAGTTGCTGCATATCTGTGGCAATACGTTGTATCCAGCCAGACAGGTTATCCCGCGTAGTGACAATTAACCCGCTTTCCTGCACCAGCTTCAGCCGGGCCGTCGGGGATTTTACCAGCCGGAAATATCAGTAAAACAACATATCATTATGCCATGGTGTACGCGGCCAGTGTACGCTTACTTAAGGAATGAGGGATAAATTGGATATTATTACTTCACTTTGCTTTTTTATGAGATTCATCACATAAGTGGGGTTTTACTGTTAAATAATCTGAATTTATTTGATATCCGTAAAGCAGATGTCTCAGTTCGCTGTTTCCAACTTTTGTTATTCCTCTGGGGCGAATGCTGTTTCCGCTGGAATATTCACCTGGCACCAGTCTCAGAAAAGCCATGAGCTGTTCAGGATTGGAAAATCGCGAAAAATCACCCAGTTCAGCAACCAGGGTTATTGCGATTAGTTGACCAACACCTTTAAGAGCCTGCAACTGGCAGACCAGATTGCACAGAGATCACTCAGGTAACAGGCGAGATATTTCCTGATCGAGTTGAAGTATGCGATCTTCAATCTGCTCCAGATTCTGACAATAATGTTGAAAGCAATCTGTTGAGATAGCAGACCAAATGATTGATTAACTAACCAGGTTCGATGTTTGCCGGTTCAGTGCTTCCTGGCATAACGTTTGTCTGTTCGTGTCACGTTTTGCAGCGGCACGGGCTCTGATTAAATCCCGCATAGCTTCATGAGTCAGCTCAGGGAGCCAGACTGGGGGAACCTCACCATCCCTCAGTAACCTGGCGAGAGAAATTACGTCCCGATGGTCATTTTTGATCCTGTCTGCCGGTGATTTGGGTATACGGGAAGGGGGCAATAACCAGGCATTTTATATTCATCACTGTGAGTTGATGATATAGCCCAACCCCACAGGGAGCACCTTCATAGCAGGAAAGAATGTTTCCGTAAGGTCCCTGCAATTTCTGACATAATCGATGTACAGCCAGGGCTTCGTTGTTAATCGTACCATAATAACGAACTTCGCCAAGCCATTCAGGTGTAGCAATCGCCAAGGTTTCTTTATGAACATCCAGCCCGACGTAAGCTGCAATATTTTCCGAATCCATGATGACCTCTGGAATATCCCACCAATGCTATAGTGAGTATATAAAGGTCATATCATCTACGTGTTCTTCGGCAACGATCACAGTGGAGAGCGTGGAGCGCTACTGTACGGGCTGATTGGCACCTGCCGACTGAACAGTATCGACCCGGAAGCGTATTTGCGCCATATCCTGGGCGTACTACTGGAATGGCCTTCCAACCGTGTTGACGAACGCTCGCCATGGAATGTAGTATATTACCAATAAATAACAGTCAATACGGCACTCGGTTAACGCTTACAAATAAGAATAGACAGGACAAATGTAAACTACATTTGCATATTCTGTATAACATTATCACACAAGAGAATGACACCAACATTTCTCTGGTGTATAATTCTTCTTTGTGCTCGTAAAATTAATGTTGCGGAGTAATACACCTCCTTTGTTATATTTAAATCATTCAATAAAACGCCTAATTTTGCAGGGCTATTACTGGATAAGTGATTAATAATCTTCTGCTCCATTTAATATAGAATAACCTGTTCAGATAATAATACTTTATATCCAACTATATAACATATTTTTTGTCATGTTTTTTATAAAACTTTAAATTAATTGCAAAATGGCATCTGAATCGATCATAGTTTGGCATTCGAATCGATCATGATTTGGCTCTCTTGCTCCGGCTTTATCCACTTCCTCTCAGACGACAGTCAGTGTCCTGCTCTGACTGAACCTCTGCACCGTTGTTACGTACCCAGCGTTTGTTTTTCTATTAGAGTCACTTCAGTAGGCACATCAGATGCCAACGCAACATTCCCTGCCATAAGCGCAGCCAGAACGCCTGCTACAACTAAACTATTCCTGGTGATATTGCTCATTCTCTTTCTCCATTTGTCGAGGATTTGGGCGTTGATTTTCGACGAGCTCCAGTTGCAACTCCAGTCTTAAGGTTATATCGGGATAGCACACAAGTGTTACACGCATAAACAAAAAACACCCAAAAAGTATTATTCCATAACATTTATTCATGGAAGATAACAATGAAACGATTCAGCTATGTTTTTTGAACTAAAAAATACTTTATAAGAACATCCCAATTTTGGAGGCGATACTCATTCTCCCCCTGATAACTAAACGCTCTCGTCCGACAGGGTGTGGAGACTATCAATATCCACAGTAATGATGCTGACTTTGTTTTCGTTTGAGGAAATGACATGCACGATTACCTGCTTTTTTTACTGGGACTTACACCGCTTCTGGCGATGATCATTTTGATTCTGAAAGTCAAAATGCCCATACATTATGCCGTGCTTAGCACTCTCTTTATCACGCTGATTCTGGGCGGTTTTTTCTGGAACACTCCTGTTCAGGATATGGGGTTTGCTGTTGTATATGGAGCAATCAAAGGTCTGTGGCCAATTGTGATTGTCATCCTGGCAGCCATTTACAGCTATAACCTGATGAATGCGACAAAAAGCATGGATATTCTGAGAAATGTTCTCGCGAGCGTTAGTGATGACAAACGTATCCAGGTACTTCTTATCTTATGGTGTTTTGGTGGATTTCTTGAGGCGGCAGCCGGATACGGTACAGCGGTAGCAATCCCCATTGGTATACTGATTGCTCTGGGCTTTAACCCACTAAAAGCAGCGATTGCATCACTGGTTGCTAATACAGTCCCTACAGCGTTTGGGGCAGTAGGTATACCTGTCTCTGTACTTGCTGAACAAGTTAATTTACCTGTAACCACACTCAGCGGGACAATTATTCTTCAACTGGCACTGTTCAACATTCTGCTTCCTTTCGTCATCGTCGCGATTATCGGTGGTGGTATGAAGACTATACGAGGCGTTGGACTAATTACCCTGATGTGTGGTGTCAGTACATTAATTCCCCAGTATCTGGTGGCTGTTAATCTTGGCGCGGAACTCCCGGCTTTCGCGGGTAGTCTTGTCAGTCTGATAGTAATAGTCTTTATGGCGAAAAACCGTAAAGAAAAAACCGCCCCTGAATTGGGGATGCGGACGATTTCCTGGACTGCTTTATTATGCCAGCCCACATTGTTGGCGGTACATTTCAGGGCTGACTGCACCCAGCGATAATTTTATACGCCGCTCGTTATACCATCTGATGTAAGCATCTACATGCTGCATGAACTTTTCTGGCGTGATGCCCGACCATTTACGCCCATAATACATTTCCGTTTTCAGTCTGCCGAAAAAACCTTCGCATGCGGCATTATCAGGTGAACATCCTTTACGGGACATTGAGCGAATAAGACCTGCTGCATTCACTCTTTCCAGCCAGCCTGGCCAGCGATAATGCCCACCTCTGTCACTGTGTATCACCGGTCGTTCGCCAGCATTTAACGTTTCGACAGCGCTATCCAGCATAGTGTTGACCAGCTCAGCATCGGGGCGTGTACTGAGAGACCAGCTAATAACTTTTCCATCGAAGCAGTCCACCACCGGTGACAGCCAGACTTTACCTGCAGGGAGTTGGAACTCCGTGATATCTGTCAGCCATTTCTGATTAGGTTGCTCCGCCTTAAAATCTCTGGCGATAAGGTTATCCGGAGCCGGTCCGATTTCTCCGCAATATGAGCTGTAGCGACGACGACGGTTACGGCTGACGACAAGCTGTTCCTCCACCATAAGTCTGCGTACAACCTTTTCTGATAGCCGACCCCCCTCATGCCTGAGCATCGCATGCAGGCGACGATAGCCATAACACTGGTAATTACTGTTAAATATATCTGTCAGCATCGTACGTATCGTGGCGTATTTATCACCGGCTTTCAGTGCAGCCCGGTGATAAAAATAACTGCTACGGGTAAGGCCCAGAACATGCAGTAATTCTGTCAGGGGATATGTTTGTCTCAGGGCATCAGCGATCTTTGTTTTTTCTCTGTTGTTCAGGTGACTGATACTGATGCCCGGGTCTTTTTTTATGATTTCCTCCGCCTTTTTCAGAATATCCAGCTCCATCTGCCGGCGGCGTATTTCCTGATTCAGTCGGGCGACTTCCTCCCGCAACGCATCGCGTTCTGCCTCCAGGGAAGGTTCGTTATGTTTACGCATAGTCTGGTAAGCACTGTTGCCGATAATTTCATCTTTCTATTTATACAATACCGCACGACTGACACCAATACGCCTGGCGATCTCACTGGCTGATACTTGTCGTGTACAGAGTGCCATGACAGCCTGACGTTTGACTTCTGGTTCAAAGGGCGCAACCGGGTTGGCCTTACTGGTAAATATACGTCGTCTGTCGGGATAAAGTTCATTAACCCAGCGAGCGAGTACATCAGTGCAGGGATAACCCAGGGCTCTGCTGGTAAACGCCAGGCAGCAGCCGTGGTTAAGATAATGTTCAACGGCAACCTGTTTTTGCTCATCGGAGTAACGGTGCTTATGACGAATGGATTCTTTTGCGCCACCACCTGCTTCCCATGAGCGGATCCAACGCCGCAGATTTCTTTTCGAAGGGTAGCCCAGTTCGCGTACGACGGGAGCCAGCTTCTTACCATATTTGAAATAAAGCTCAATGGCGCGGATTTTTTCTTCTTCAGTAAACATGTTTTATCTCCTGAGAGTCCAGGAAATCGTCCGCATCCCCCAACGAGCTGCTGTTTAAATTCGGGAGGATAATTAGGGCAGCCTTTTCGCCTGCCGGGAGTCACATTTTTCTGCATATCTGACACTTTGGTTCCCACTACTTATTTGGTGGACACCACTTTGTCTAATTCGTCAGATTCTGACCAGACGGTTCAGGCTGTATGCTTACAGTTGTTCAGGAGTAATAGTCCAAAGTATCGGGAATTTTCCAGACAATCCTGATAATACGCTTATGAACATTACAACACGCTCATGCGGAACCTGGATGGGGGAAGGAACGGTGAAGCTGTTAGCGAATGACCGGCGTTTGTATAAACGCCGGTCATGATGAATGATATTTCAGAATATACCTCGGGCTAAAATACCGGGACAGAGATCAGGCATGATTAATCTGCAGCATTTTTAATAACAGAAGTACTGAGCTTACTTTACCTTTGATGATGGAATAGTTATTTCCGTCGGTACTCATTTTTCCCTGAAATAATGTCACGGATGTTTCTTCCTGCTGATCCTGCAGGCGCAGTCGTAAAGTCATATTTTTAATGAGCTGAGATCCGGGTGGCAAGGGGTATTTGCTGTCAGATACTGGGCGACTGAGTCTGATGTGGCGCGTATACAGCCCGTTTTCGTACAGGGTGGCCTCTGTTATGGTGTCAGTGACCAGCATGTGGGAGACAATGCTGTATTCTTTTTTAAAGCCCCCACCAGAAACGGTGATTGTAATGATAATGGTCTTCTCGATCGAGATGTAAATACCCGTTTCGTTATACTGTCCGTATCGGAACCATGAGAACTCAGTTGCATTCCAGCCATGATCCAGAATATGTGCATTTTTTTGCCTGATAGTTTCTTTTTTTATTCGCTCATGTTTAAGGCATAACAGGCAGATAAATAATGTCAGAAAAAGAAAGCTAATAATGAGAGCAAGAGCGATATAGTCTGTCATAGGGTAATACATATTCTCTCCGGTAGAAGAAGGGCCGCAAACGCGGCCCGGGCTGTTATCAGAAAGAGTAACGGAAGTTGGCGTTGATCGCGTTATCCACGTTGTATTTACCAAATGCCGATTTCTCAAACTCAAGACCGAAGCGAAGATTATCGCGAATTTCGGCGTTGAGACCAACATTCATGAGCATACGACCGTCTTTTTCACCTTTGATACGTTTCTCACCGGACGCATCACGCAGTACGGTTTCACCGTTGGCAAACAGGTCAAACTGGTAGCCAAGGCCGGCGCGGGCTGTGACTTTCCAGTCCTTACCGGAGAAGGATTTACCCACATCAACACCGGTACGCCCAATCAGCGGATTAAAGTCCTTATCCTTCATGGTGAGGTTCATTCCCTGGTCCTTCCAGGAGAACTGTTTCCCGGATACAGCACCGTAAACAAGTTCCGCCTGCGGCTCAATCCATGCAGAGTCAGTTACATGATAACGGTAACCGACTTCCGCACCGGCATACCAGGAGTGGGAGCTGTAGTCTCTGGTGCCAAGGCCGGCGAAAGTTGCGGTATACTCGTTGTCATGGTGAACGAACTTACCGATGAGGTCGATATATGCTCCGGACTCAAACATGGCAGAGGCATAGAGACCGGCACCCACAGACTTCGTTTCACCACTGAAGGCATCACTGCCTGCATGGCTGTCGGTATAGGTCATGGTCACCCCGGTGAAGAGGTCAAGGCCATCGAGTTCATGTTTGTTATCCGCACCGACCTGAACGTGGGTGTAGTTGTCACTGAATCCACCGCCGGCAGACCCGGTTCCGCTCATGATTCGGGCCCATGCACCGGACTCACCGTTAATGTCACGCAGATCACCCATACGTTTGTTAAGGTTGTTGACCTCAGCAAGGAAGGCTTTATAGCCGCCTGACATCAGTAATGTTGCCTTTTTAGCCGCATCGGCGTTGGCCACAGATTTATAGCCGATCAGAGTCCATGTTGCTTTGTCTGTATCGTTCTTTTGCTCGATAACCGGTGTTACATCACTGAAGCCAATACTCCGAGTCGTAGCTTTAAAGACATCTACTGCAGTTCCTTTTGGTGCGCTGACCAGATCGATATTCAGTCCGTTGCTGTTTCCATTTTTCTCAATGAAGTCGACTAACAGAAGGTTGTTTTTACCAGACAACGATTTATTGACAACAAGCTGATCTGCTTGGGCCAGATTTGCACGCAGCACAAATGCACTGTCATCTATAGTAAGGTTGTCCACTGTAAGGGTTGTAAACTTCCCATTATCACCAGTAAAACGCACCATACTGTCTTTTGTTTCTAGACGATTAATTGATGACTGGCTATTTAGATGCCAGATCGCATTATTCATGCTAACTGTAGCTTTGGGGGCTGTTATTGCGCCTCGATAGGCGGTATCAAAGCCATACAAAAGAGTCTCTGCCCATGCCTGATAAGCAGACGATATAGTCGGTGTTTCAGTTTCAGGCTGTCCCAGAGTAATGGTTGCTGCATCATCAGCATAAATATTTCCGGTGACAGATGCCATATTTCTGGCAATGAAATTTGCATTTCCACCACTCAGCCTGAATCCATCAGCAGCGTAGTGGAGACCCGGCGTTACAGTTTTACTATTCTGTTCAGGGATTCCCATCATAGTCAGTTCACCGGAGATATCAATACCTTTTGTTGTGAACATGGAATTTTGTGCTATAACTTTTGCTCCTTTATCTATACTTATAGGAGTATTATTCAGAAAGGTTGCACCATTAAGTGTAACTACAGCTTGATCACCTATGGCTATTTGGCTGTTATGTGCAGTGATGCCACCTGTAAATTTAGTTTCTCCTATGGATAGATTAGTACTGATAGTTTGTTTGAAGTCAAAACCATTATTAGTAATATTTTTCCCTGCAAGATTATCAATGTAAGCATTTTTATCGCCGATTGTGATAGCTGATTTATTTGCTGATATATTTCCTTCAACATTGGCATTGCGTGATATTGAAAAGTCAGCATTGTTCAGGTGTAATGTATCAAATTTAAACACCCCGGTTTTCCAGTCTGGCTGATCAAATGAGGTCTGCTGATTATTACTTTTGTGATCAGAATTGAACTTTTTATTATATGAACTCTCTGTTTCTTTCAAAACGGTGACCCAGTCCGTTCCACAAAGAAATACCAGGGAGCAATGATTCGCTGTGCTTCTGAATATTGCATGCTCTGTTGCATGGCCTTGCATGGTAAGACTGGCATTACTGACTTCAACATCATTTTTTGTGTTGACACTACCATCCAGAATTAATTTTGCATTAGTTTTCTTATCCTGAGAATTAATATTGTGCGTTAGTTTTATATTGCCATTTATGTTCCCATGATATATGTAGGAGTCTTCGTTATTGATTGCCAGAACGGCTTCTTTCGTTGTATCTGAGTTAGTTATTGTTGTTCCATCGTCAGTGGCGGCAATTCTAGTAAAAGTCTGATTGTGTCCATTTAAATCTAGCGTGCCACCACGTTTAGTAAAAAATATCCCCGCATATTGATCATTGCCAAGGGAATTATCTTTATTTAGTATTACCTTACCATTTCCGCTTGCAAGGTATATATTGTTAAATGTTCCTTCTTCATTAAGAATAACATTTCCTTCACCTATCTTTATATTTGCCCCCTGTTTTTTTTGAACATTCAGAGTACCGGGGCCTATTTTGTGTAAAACATCATCACTGGAATACAATGCATTCCAGTTTACAATGCTTTCTTTTCCGATATCAATTCCTGCTCCTTTAAATGTAAATCCCTGACCGTTTATGTTATATTCATGGCCTTCGTCAAAGATAATACCACCGCTACCAAAATCCAAATTATCCTTAAACAGGACATTTCCCCCATTTGTGAACACAATATCTTTGTCTTTAGTTATTTTTTCTTGAGTACCAGTGGTATCTGCATTGTTTTGGTGTAATGTTATATCTGTGTTTTTTATGGTTACATTATTGCCATTCAGATTTATTTTATGACTATAGGTATCTTTTAACTCACTAACCAGTTTATCATTGTATTTTGTTATCCATGTCAGTTGGTCACCATTAACGCTGGCAATACCATGGGTTGTTCCGACTAATACCCATTTTTCTAGTTTGTTATCATATAAGTATGCTCCAGAGCCGCTGTCTCCGAATATTTCAAGATTACGAAATGTTTTATCATTTTTATAAATCATCATGCCGTATGAGTCCCATTGGGTGACCTCAAATAGACTAGCACTTAACAGATCATGGCTATATGCTGAATTTGTTGAGATTTTGGATTCACCATTAATAAATGATGTTCCTCCAGAGCCAGCACGAAAACCTATGATTTTTTTTGAACCGTCAGAAGTGACTATACCGTAGCGTTCTAATGCATCAGAATATGTTGTAGGGTTGGTCTCTGCCGGGGTGGCACCTACTGTTTCCACAACAAATTTATTTAACCTCTGAATCTCAAAATCATTGGAATTTCTTCTGTCAACAACCTTGTAAGAAGACTGAGCGTAAACCTGAGTTTCTGCGGCCTGAGGGTTCTTTTTGTTATGTGCAACAGTAACACTATAAGAACCTCCTATTGCGGTAGCTGCGCCACTCGCTGCTGCACCAGAAAAATCCGGAATTGAGAGATTATGGAAAGAGAATTTATCTCCGTTTTTTAAAGTGATTGTTACGTCTGTTGCTCCGGGCTGGAAAATACCTTTATTTTGTGCAAGATCAAGATAGTCTCTCGCCCATACATTTGATATATCAATATTTGCTGCATTTACTGTACCGGCAACAGCCAGAGACAACATTGTTGCTACAAGTTTTCGGTTTGTTTTACCAGAAACTCTTTTCGCTAATTCAGAAACAGCAATGAGTCCGCCAGTGGCAGCACTATATTTAAGGGAGTATATTTTATTCATATATTCTCTCAACTCATTTATTGAATGAACAAAGTATTAAGAATTAAAATTATTAGTAACGGTTGGTTACTAACAGCTTGCTAAAAGTAACAGTTCTATATTGTAAATATGTGACAATGTTCTCATTAATGATGAGAGATTATGTGAATCAATACTAATTGATCGTTAATTGATCGTTTTTTGTTTTTTTTTTGCCCAATGTGGGGAGGGGTAATGTTTAATATTTCGATATGATCGAATATCTGTTCGCATGGAACATCGTTCAGTGATTCACGACGAATTAGCGATCGACCACGATGCGATTTTGCAGTGTGCCGAAGAAGTTCTCCATCGCTGCGTTATTCAGACCGTTTCCTTTGTGCGGCATATTTTGTGCTACTCCATGGGGCTTTAACTTTGCCTATAGCCTGCCATTCGATATTGCCAACCCTGATCCGTATGTAGCTACGGGGCATCCTCCGGGCCGGGCACTGACAATGCATCGTGCACCATCGTATTAACAATCTCCATTACCGGACTTTATGACAGGCGCAGGAGAAAATCTCCCGGTTAAACTGAACGGAGAACCAGCGACAGGTACCTCTTTTTACCCTGTAGCAAGTACTCTATAACATACTCCCCCATTTTTCGTTGGCCTTCATTGCAGCAAAGTTCCGGCTCAGGATATTGGGCGCAGATCATCCTCTCAGGAATTTCAGGATCTGCCAGACGGTGCTGAGACGACGCTTACTTGTAAGGTTAGTTTTCAGACGGACAATGAAATGAGGATATGCGATAAATTTCAGTCAAAGATCCATAAAACAGACATAATGTTATTCAGTGGTGAACAGTCCATTCCGGAGACGGAATATCTTGTTAAGGCTGTATATTATACTGGCTGTAAACAACATGGCCACCAAGGACCATGTTGTTTACAGCATACCCTTGTTGCAAAAGCATCCCCGTCAGAACAGCACTGAGTAGTTCAGACCAAAGGTTCGGCCCCGGCCTTTGTAGTCGTACAGTGAAGCAGGGCCGTAACCCGGGCTGTAGTACAGAGGTGCACGCTGTCCCCAGACAGTAGTATAGTCACGGTCGAAGAGGTTCTCAACGCTGAAGCTGAGTGTTCCCACCGGAAGCTGCCAACTACTGATAAAATCGACGGTAGTGTAACCATTAATATCGTTACCCTCTGCATCGCTTACGTCGAAAGAAGTGGTGCTCTGTACACGCAGACTCCACGGTTCCGGCGCCCAGTTAATGTAAGCTGTCGCTTTCGATGGACTTGATTCCTTCACGTCATATTTTTGCCATTGACCGTTCACTTTCGACTCGGTTTTCAGCACATTGAAGTTCACACCGGTACTCCAGTCAGTATCCGGGATCAGGTAGTCCACCGCACCTTCCACGCCGTAAATACGGCGCCTGTCGTCCTTCACACTGATGGTCAGATCTTTATTCCTTTCCACGCTCTTATTGGAAAGCGAGTAATATGCCGCGATTTGAGTCCGCAGGTTGTCACCGATAAAGCGCCAGCCCAGTTCATAAGAATCGACTTTCACGCCTTCCAGCTTACTGTCGCTGACGTTCACGCTCTTTGTCAGGGGAAGATGGCCGTTCACTGCTGCACCATAGATGCCGCGACCATAATATTTCCCCGGATCCGGCAATGCCACCCCCTGGGAAAAATTGAACCATGCCTGCTGACGTTCGGTGATGTGCATCAGCAGACCAGCATTGAACAGAAAGTTATCGTAATCTACCGAACCACCAGGAATGGCGTCGGCAGATATCGCCTTCCCGGCAGCAATCTTCTGTTGCTGCGTGTAGTCGATGAAATCATCTACCCTGTTCTCAGTATACTGATAGCGTACGCCACCGCTAACGGTAAAAATATCATTAATGTCATAGCTGGATTGCAGGAAGGCCGCCAGATTGGTGATGTCATATGACGGATAGCGCCCGGTGGTGTAAATCTTATGGTTGTTCAGCCCTCCGGAAGCACTTGCCTGAGCCAGATCGAAGAACATCTGGTTGGAGGTAAAGCGCTCATGCTCAGCATCCAGCCCCCAGGTGATTTGCCAGCCGTCCATCAGTTGGCTGTTCAGAGTCAGTTTCATGCCGTACTGGTCGGTATCCTGCTGTGACGAGGAGAAAGCCGTCGCCTGTTTATTCGCATTTACCGTCGGGAACGGGTAGTACCGCAACGACTCATCGCGGTAGTAAACCTGACCGACCAGTTCCTGTCCCAGGAAATCACTGTCAGAGTACTGCAGGCTGATCAAATGCCGCTCAGTGCCGGGAATGCGGTCAGAATTCAGCCCCTTACTGACGTATGGTGTGCTGCTCCCGCTGATGGCGGAAAAGCCTTTCCCGAGATTAAGCCCGTAATTGTCGTCTCCCTGACTTTTATAGTACTGCGTTATCAGTTGAAGCTGCCGGGATTCATCGATGTTCAGCGTACCGGTTCCCATGATGTCCAGCCGATTGGAGTGCTGCAGGCCGGTCTGGGTGTTATCAAGCAGGGTGGCATCGCCGTTACCGTCAAACCAGCCGCCAAATTTCTGATATGCCACGGAAAGACGTCCGGAGATATGGTCATTTCCGCCGGAGACAGCACCGGCAATGCGCTCATCGTGATCTTTACTGCTGTTAAAGCCACTTTTTGTGCCAGCCTCAAACTCCATCATGGTTTCCGGCTGACCTTTTTTGGTCACGATGTTGATCAACCCTCCGGTACTCCCGCCACCGTACAGGGCCGTCGCGCCGGAGATCACTTCAATATGGTCGATATTAAAAGGATCGACAGAGTCCAGTTGTCGGCTGTCGGAACGTGAAGAGTTGAGGCGCACACCGTCAATCAGGACAACCAGCGGGCGGCCACGCATGTTCATACCGTAGTTGGTTCGACTCTGGCTGCTGACATCAAGGCCGGGGATTAACTGAGCCAGTGCGTCTTTCAGCTCTTTACCGCCCTGAATCTGCTGCTCCAGTTCGGCATTTTCGATAACCCAGGTGGTTTGCGCCATCTCCGCTACAGTTCGATTGCTGCGGCTGGCAGACACTATGATCTCATTATCATCGTTTTGCTGGGCGACAGCTGGTGACAGCACGACAAGAAGCAGCGGACCAAGAGCCCGGGGCATATACTTTTTGCACATCATCGTTATTCCTGAATATTTGCTGTATAGTGAGTTAAAGAAGCAGCCTCCGGCTGCGGTTTTTTCCGGCTGCCGCTGCGCCACTGAATCAGTGCGGGCGGCATACTGAGATCGAATAAATCACGCCCCAGTACGCGATTAAGAATACGTGCAGATCGCCAGGCCATCAGGCTGAGCTGGGGTTCGGCGATGCCATGAGTTTGCATGCTGGCGTTGACCGCAAAGATGTTATTTTCTTTCGGGCCACTCCATTCCAGAGTGAAGTCATCACGCACTTTAAAGGTGTTCTTATCGTGCATGGTGATCAAGGGCATCAGTGAGGGAAGTATTTGTGGCAATGCAGAACGGTAACCTGTGGCGAAAATCACCACATCACTTTCCAGGCTCTCTCTGCCCTGATCCAGATGATGTTCCATCAATAACCTCCAGCCCGGACCACTACTTTCCAGAGTTGTTACCGAGCGACTGGGTAGCAGACGGATATTTCTTGGTTTTCTCAGAACCTCAAAACGGTGGTACAACTCACGATAAATGGTCAGTAAAGAATCGGCAGTGATGCCATCCGATGTCATTTTCTGCTCATCCAGTAACTGATGGCGAATATCTTCCTTCAGTCCGGAGAAGCCTGAAATATATTCAGGTGTAAAATACTCATCAGCAAAAGCAGCCTCATCCAGTGCGTTAAAATTATTACGCCGTGAGACCCAGTTTATTTCCGCCGCTTCTCCCCATTCCCCGCGTAATGCATTAAGGAACAGGTCTGCACCACTCTGTCCTCCACCAACCACGGTTATCCGTTTTTCACTCAGGTCCGGCCGACGAAGATTCATTTCACTGGCATGGAAACAGGATTGTGTCACATGCTTCACACAGGGTGGTAAATAAGGTTGTTTTCCTGTACCAAGGCAGATATTGTGGGCAAAATATTCTCCCCGACTGGTCTGAACCAGAAACAATCGACTTTTTTTGTCGAAATCAATATTTTCAACGGTATGACTGAAATACAGGTTATTCATATCTTCAGCAGCCCAGCGGAGATAGTCAGAAAACTCTTCACGGGATACTGTACGTAGCCTGCTTGTAAGGAAGCGATAGAACTTTTTGTGCTTCACCAGATAGTTAACAAAGCTGTAGGGATTTGTAGGTGCAACTGCACTGACCAGATCTTTCAGAAAGACGGTCTGCATATGACAATCCGGTACCAGCATACCCGGATGCCAGGAAAAATGAGGATGTTCGTCAAAGAAGAGACAGTTCAGTTCTTCGATCTGATGTGACAATGCAGCAATGCTGAGATTAAATGGCCCTGTCCCGACACCAATAAAATCGACACTTTTTTTCATGATTCATATTCCTGAGTTACCAGCCACAGCGGATTTTGCAGATTCTCAAGGTAATTCGGCAGCATGCGACTGCCGCCATCCAGGTCCGGCCAGGTCAGTTTTACCGGGTTCAGCACCACGCGAATGATTTGTGGCCTGAAGAGTGAGAAAAGCGCAAAACGCTCTGCCATTTGTGGATGTTTGTTCATGTAATCACTCAACACTGCTGCCAGCAGTTGATAAAATCGCCTTTCAGGTACGCCAAGACGAACCATCAGTGGCGAAATAAAACGCAGTACTGTCACGAAGTGACCCGTCTGCAAATCATGGATTAAGTAGTCCGCACTCAGACGGGATGTGACATCACGCACCTCCTGAGGCAAAGAGTCCATTTCGGGAAACGCTTCTTTCACCAGCCGCATATCGCCCTGGAAGTCTTTCAGCAGAACACGCTGTGGTACCCCCTCTTTCATGGCGAGCGTTATATTTTGTCCGTGTGCAATAAGCGCGACACCGTAGCGGCAAAGCAGGTGATACAGCGGAACCACAACCACCCGGAACAATTGCGTAAGCCAGGTTTCAGCGTCCAGTCCGGAGCGGTCGATATATGCGCCTGCCAGCGGCTGATTGTTTTCGTCGCACTCCATCAGTGTTGCCATCAGAACAGGACTTTCATCCGGTTTCAGCCAGCGGCACGGATTCTCCCGCCAGATAACACCAAGCATTTCCTGGTAGCGATAGGGAGCCCGGGCAAGCGCGGCATAGCCTTCATGGGACACATAGCCTGCAGCCGGTTCACCAAGGATCACTGCGCCGCTTTGCACCAGGGTGGCGTCGGTCGCAAAAACCTGTTGCAGCCAGCGTGAAGCCAGTGGTCCGGCAGCGATATATCTGCCAGGGATCCCCCGGTAGCATGAGGTGTTGTAGATGGTCAGCGGCAGCTTGATATCCAGCCCTCCCCGGCGGCTGGCGTTGGTCAGGGTACGCAGCGACTGCTGGGCGAGCCACTGGTCGCCAAACTCGCCGAGAGACACCATCCTGCCTTCGGCAAAATCAGCGATGAAGTCTGTGGCGATTTTTTGCTGCCACTGCCACGGATGTACCGGCAGCGGCAGCCAGTTGTGATCCAGCCCGTTTTCCTGCCAGACCTGACTGAAGCGTGTAAACTCCTGCGGATCCATTGCGGCAGTCAACAACTGCTGAATATCCAGATCGTTATCGCAGCGCCAGATCATATGTTCACGTTTTACCGCCAACCAGTGCAGTCTGAAGGTGTTGGTATACTCTGGCGCATATCGTTCCAGCGCCTCTTTGCCCCAGCCACGGCGACCTTTATTAAAAACGAATTTAGGATGACCGCTCAGCAGGCATTGCAGACGATCGGCATCAAGATTAATCAGGTCACTGGCACTCAGTCCGCGACGGGCCTTCAGCAGTTGCAGGTCGCCCAGTAGCGTGGCATACAAATCCTGCATATGCTCTGCAACAGTGGCATCACTCATTGACAGCACCGGCTTTAGCTGCATCAGCAGCGTCTGCGCCAGTACTGGTTCGTCCGTGCAGCGCAACGTTTGGGCATCAATCCACAGCCAGCCCCAGATACCACGTTCAGCGATGAAGCGCCATTGTGCTCCCGGCAGGTTAATGCAGTAGTGGTCATCGCCCTGAGATTCCGCGTGGAAAACCTGCTCATACTCCATCTCAGACAACATTTTTGCCACCAGCCGACGGTTAACAAAATCCCAGTCCTTGTGATTCATTACAGACCGACCTCCGTGAAGAAGTGATGACGATCCGCCATCACCATGCGCGAGCGCTTATGTGGGAAGTCGAACTCTTTAATTGTCCGGTATCCCGCAGGCTCAAGATGGCGGAACAGGCGCTGGTTATCGGTGCGTGGCTCCAGTACTGTGCGCTGCGTACGGGGCTCATCCAGCAGCAGGTAATGTGTCAGCCCGCGCAGCCAGCTTTGCACATAGTGGGCCCCGCGCCATTGCTGTTCACCAACCAGCAGATGCAGGCCACGGTCAAAGGGCTGCCACGAATAGTGACGACCAATGCGGTCTTCCGCCGCCCAGTAGATTTCGAAATAGCTGAATGGCCGATCGTCGAAGCACCCAATCAGCGGGAATGCATGTTTACCGGTGAGCTGGCGCTCCAGATAGGCGGTCTGTACCTCCAGTGAGCCACTTTGCTCCCAGAAATACTCAACGCGCGGATCATTCATCCAGCGGGTGAAACGTTCTGCATCAGAAACGGGATCGGCAATGCGGAAACTCAGCATCCTGCGAATACGTGGATCGTAACGGCGGTAAACCTCACCCTGTGGACGGGGTGGGCGCTGCGGGAAATAAATCTCACGCTCTGCATCAAAAACCATTTCACCGGAGGCCCGGTTTGCCGGTGAACTCAACCATAACGGTAACTGCCAGAAGGCAGTACGATGGATAATGTCGCTTTTTACCTGCCCAAAAAGCGTCAGCGCCTGTGGCTCCTCACGCCATTCGGCCCAGGGGAGAGCCACTGCTGACAGTTGTGGTGCGGCGATAAATATCTGATCCAGCGCATCGCACAGCCACCCTGTCGGCAGCTCCCCGGGACAGTGCAACACCGCGCTATTGTCCAGTCCCCAGCCAAGATTCAGGGGCTTGTCGAGTTTTTCACAGCGCAGTCCATATCTGCTGTGAATAATGTTTGCCTCAGACATTCAGACCTCCTGAGCCTGCAGCGGGTTAGCGAAATCGAAATAGATCACCGAAGGGTCAACAATGGTGTTCTCGTTATGATCGTTCAGATAACAGAAAAAGTTACCTTTTACGTTCCAGTACGGACTTTCCAGCACGTAGTTGAGACAGGTTTTATGAGTCACCTGATCACGCACTTCAGCCAGCGATGCTCGTACACGAGCCATCAGATTCGATTCGCTGTCCAGCCCGGCAGCCCCCAGCGCAGCGGTCACAGCAAAAGTGGAGTTAACCAGCAGGTAATAAGGGAAATAGCGCAGCAACTGCTCATGGGTGAAAATATTTTCCGCCTGCGCCTCGCCAATAGAATCGAGCCAGTCTGTCGCGTGAGGCATAAAAGCGCTGCCCTGACAGTCACGGTAAATAAATCCGACCGGCAGATCCCCAAGCATCTGGACAAGAATATTTTGCTGATGCGCCAGCAGCACCAGGCCGTAATCCGCTTCAGCCGTAAACAGCGGCTTTAGCACTTGCTGACAGTATGCATCGACCCATGCATGGGCGGCCTATTGCACAGTGATACCGAGGCGATCGCTCAGGCGTTTTACCGCCGAAACCAGCAGCGAATCACCGCCATCAGGTGCGGCCTGAGTCAGGGAGACCAGTACGTTAGTCTGGCTTTTCGGCTGATCCACCAGCAGATTTTCACGCAGGGCAAACAGACTTTCCTGCATGATGTTGCCGTTAAGATCGAGCAGCCCGGCCCAGCCATCCTCCTGCATTACCCGGAAAGTCGGGAAGCGGACCTGTAGCATCTGCCAGCCGTCGGTTTGAGCCAGGCGTGCCAGGCGCATCCCACGCTTCACTTCTTTCACGGACAGAGTACGGATGGAGTTGGTCAGCCGTACGCTCAGGGAGAACTTGATCATATCGCGGCTGGTGGCACAGTAGAGGGAACGGGAAGAGGTGGTCGGCAGCCACGACGTGCCGGCCTCACCTAAGTCTTTAATCAGCCCTTTAGCAACAAGTGCCTGGCACCACCCCTGCTGCAAAAGATATTCCCCCTGCCACGGGTGCAACGGGAACAGCCATTGGTTGTCACTTAATTCGTTGAGTAACTGAGGCGCATTCTCTGCGGCAAATCGCGTCAGCCGCTGTTGAAGGTTGAGATGCAAACTTTCACCGGCGATTTGCGTTTTATCCACCGAAAACCACCGCAGTGGGAAGTGGGGTGCCATATCAGGCAGGTAGCGTTCAGCCTCCCGCCGGTTAAACGGTTCATGAGACTTAGGCGCAGGATGGAAAGCGTGTCCTGTCAGCAGCGCCTGCTCAGCCTCGCCAAAATTCAACGCTTTTTCACGCAGAGCGGCCCAGTCATGACGGGCATCAATTGCCTGTTGCGTATGGACATGGCTTTCCAGCACGCGCTGGTGGAAAGTTTCGCAGAGGGGAACGGGCAGAAACAGTTGATGGCGTAGCTTATCAATAATAAGCCGGGAGAGAGTGGTAAAGTCGACAGGATAACTGCCTGATGCCGTGACCAGACGTGCAGGAAATGCAAAGCGGTGATGCTGGGTTGGGGAGAAATAAGCCACTCTGAAATGGAGCGATTTCTGCTCATCCAGCGGGATGAGCAATTCGTCTGGCGGGTATTCTGTCAGTTTCCAGTCTGTGGTTTCACGAATCAGTGCATTCAGGAAGCACTGCGCAGCCACATCTGTGGCTGGTTTTTCAGAGGGCAGGGTCATAGTCAAACAGCTCCCACACAGTAAAATAATAACAATTATGTCAATAATGATTCTCATTATCAACAATAAATGTTATTGTCAGATAAATTAATTTTACAAATAAACACAATTAATACATGGAGTTGAAACATTATAATGTCACCAGGGATCGAAGATACGCCCCAAAAACCACTGTCCTGCTGGCCACTTGCGTTCAGTGCCGGGCTTCTCGGTATCGGACAGAACGGTCTGCTGGTTGTGCTCCCTGTTCTGGTCATACAGACAAATCTGAGTCTGTCTGTATGGGCTGCCCTGCTGATGCTCGGCTCAATGCTGTTTCTGCCATCGTCCCCGTGGTGGGGAAAGCAAATTTCCCGTACTGGCAGTAAACCTGTGGTGTTGTGGGCTCTGGGAGGATATGGCATAAGCTTTACCCTGCTAGGGCTGGGAAGCGTGCTGATGGCTACCAGCGCCATAACAACAGCGGTGGGACTGGGAATATTAATCATCGCCCGGATCGCCTACGGGCTGACCGTGTCGGCAATGGTGCCAGCCTGTCAGGTCTGGGCATTGCAGAGAGCTGGAGAAGGGAATCGCATGGCCGCTCTGGCAACCATCAGCTCCGGCCTGAGTTGCGGCAGGCTATTCGGGCCGCTGTGCGCGGCAGCAATGCTGGCCATTCATCCTCTGGCGCCACTGGGGCTGCTGATGGCAGCCCCAGTGCTGGCGCTGCTGATGCTGCTGCGGTTGCCCGGCACACCACCACAGCCCACACCGGAGTGCAAGAGCATCAGTCTGAAGCGGGATTGTCTGCCTTATCTGCTTTGCGCAATATTACTGGCTGCGGCGGTGAGCATGATGCAGCTTGGACTTTCGCCTGCCCTTACTCGCCAGTTCGCTACGGATACCACCGCCATTAGCCAACAGGTGGCCTGGCTGTTGGGTCTGTCCGCAGTAGCTGCGCTTATCGCGCAGTTCGGGGTACTCCGTCCGCAGCGCCTGACTCCGGTGGCCCTGCTCCTGAGTGCCGGAGTGTTGATGAGTGGTGGTCTGGCTATCATGCTCTCCGAACAGCTATGGTTGTTTTACCCGGGCTGTGCAGTGCTGTCATTTGGAGCAGCTCTGGCAACACCCGCTTATCAACTTCTACTGAATGATAAGCTGGCTGATGGCGCAGGCGCGGGCTGGCTCGCTACCAGTCACACACTTGGCTATGGACTGTGCGCTTTGCTGGTGCCGCTGGTATCGAAAACAGGTGTCGCAATCGCGCTGATTATGGCAGCATTATTTGCAACTATATTATTTACCATTGTGTCTGTATTTATCTGGCATTACCGTACTATCAAATAAAGATATGATCATCACCTTACTGGAGTAAATCAGAGGATATGAGAGAGGACCTGCGTCTGATGAAAGCATGTCAGGCAGTGTTCTGGCTTGCTGCCCCCGCCCATCAGGTATAGTGAATTCAACCAGTTGCTGCGGTGTAATCTCCATGATTCTTTCGTGCAACAACCTATGATCCCGTTTACCATTAATATTCAGCGTTGCTCTGTTATTAAATTTCATTCTGACAAGCCAGTCAGCTTTTATTCCGGGAGTCTGCTCTGCGCGTTCAAACAGGTCATAAAAATCGCCTTCACGATCAGAAATTGACAATACATGGGTATCAGGGCATTGGCGAGCCAGTTCTGTTGCTTTATTATATCCTTCAACCCAACGCCAGGTTTCTTTTTCACTGACATGTTTTTTATGAAGTAAATCATTGCAGATTTCTTGTCGGGTATTTTTACTGGTTTTTAATTCATCCCTGAACCACTGATAGTCATCATAAACACCGAGGCAAACACCTGACTCACTGATGACGAGTTGAGGATGAAGAAATAAGTTTCTTTCATCTTTATGTTTTTTGGGACCAACTCCTTGTTTTTCTTTCTGACCAGAATAATTAAGTTCTGTTGTATCCTGTAAAACTAAAACTCTTTTAAACTGCTGAGCTCTTTCAGTGATATTTTCTTTGTGAGGAGCCATGATTTTATTAGCAGAGACTTTATCGTTTGAAAAACAACGATAAGCTGCCTTTGTTTCACTCCAGGTACGGCAGGAAACAGGAATACTTTCTTCTGGTGAACGACTGAGGCTATTGAGGATATGTTTTACTCTTTTATCAAGTCTTGAGTCCCCTATATCCAGTGATTTTAGCTCCTGAATAACCCAGTTTCCCATAACACCTCTGAAATAATCTCTGTCTTTTCAATATAATACTATTATTTCAACTTGTGGGTAAGGGTATGAGATGCGAAATGATGATCGTGGATTTGCCCCTATATTTCCAGACATCTGTTATCACTTAACCCATTACTGGCTTGCTGCCGTAGATATTCCCGTGGCGAGCGATAACCCAACGCACTATGCGGATGCCATTCGTTATAATGCTCGAACGCCTCTGCAAGGTTCTTTGCTGCCGTTAACCCGTCTGGTTTGGGCATGATACTGATGTAGTCACGCTTTATCGTTTTCACGAAGCTCTCTGCTATTCCGTTACTCTCCGGACTCCGCACCGCCGTGTTCTTCGGTTCAAGTCCCAACATCCGGGCGAACTGGCGTGTTTCATTAGCCCGGTAGCATGAACCATTATCCGTCAGCCACTCCACTGGAGACGACGGAAGATCGTTGCCGAAGCGGCGTTCCACCGCTCCCAGCATGACGTCCTGTACTGTTTCACTGTTGAAGCCGCCGGTAGTGACCGCCCAGTGCAGTGCCTCACGATCACTGCAGTCCAGCGCGAACGTGACACGCAGTCTCTCTCCGTTATCACAGCAGAACTCGAACCCGTCAGAGCACCATCGCTGATTGCTTTCTTTCACGGCCACTCTGCCTGTATGTGCCCGTTTCGATGGCGGTACAGCAGGTTTTCGCTCAAGCAACAGCGCATTCTGGCGCATGATCCGGTAAACACGTTTGGCATTGATCGCAGGCATACCATCAAGTTCGGCCTGTCTGCGAAGCAGCGCCCATACCCGACGATAACCATACGTGGGCAGCTCTCCGATAACATGGTGTATACGGAGAAGCACATCCGTATCATCAGTGTGACGACTGCGGCGGCCATCCATCCAGTCATCGGTTCGTCTGAGAATGACGTGCAACTGCGCACGCGACACCCGGAGACAACGGCTGACTAAGCTTACTCCCCATCCCCGGGCAATAAGGGCGCGTGCGCTATCCACTTTTTTAGACCTGATTTGTTTCTGAGTATCGGTAAAAGTGCGGCTTATAAGCTATTCTGAAACATGGCAAGTGAATCTGGGCGGTATAATTCCGGCAAATGTCATCTGTATTTAAAGGACGTGTGAGTATGAAATTTCTGGAATGTGCTGTCCGGGATGTGATTTATGGGACCAATGTCCGTATTGTCAAACCGGTCAACATTTATGAATGTGAACTCAGGGACAACGTGTTTGTCGGCCCCTTCGTTGAGATACAGAAAGGCTGTGTCATTGGTAGTGGAAGTCGAATACAGTCGCATACGTTTATTTGTGAGAACGTAACACTGGGAGAGAACTGCTTCATTGGTCATAACGTGACGTTCGCCAACGATCTGTTTCGTTCAGGAGCACCAGATCCGTCACCGGATAACTGGATCAGCATTATCCTGGGGGGATTCGGTTACTGTTGGCAGTAGAGCCATTATTCTGTCTCCGTATATATGCAGCGGAGCTGTTATCGGTGCGGGGGCAGTTGTAGTAAAACCGATTGAGAACAAAGGCATTTATGCAGGAAACCCGGCAAGACTGATCAGAATATTATGAAATCGGGATAGGAGCTGATCTCACGATCAGCTTCCTCCCACATAGTCAAAATTGCTGGTAGGACTCGACTTATTTAATTGTGTAAACAGGGCCTCTCAGCGAAAGACCCTTATGCATCACCTGACGTTAAAAGTCACTACACCCAAGATGACGTTCAATAGCACCATGCGATTCAATGTAAGCCCGGGCCGTCTGTTCCAGTACACCAGACTCAGCGTTGTATGTGTTAGCTGCATCAAATACCAACGACAACACTTCAGGATACACAACCAGATGTGTAATGGAGTTATCTTCACCCAATACTTTTCCCCACGCCTGCTCAATCAGATTTCTTAGAACCACCACCTCACGACTCTTACACCAGACATCGTTATTAAGTAGCAACACCATAAGATAAGGAGTGGTATCGTTAGCCACAGCTTCCCTACTCCAGAGATAATATAAAGGGGGGGGCTCAACAGATTTATCTTTACGTCTCTTGCACTGCAAATATTCAGAAATGAGTCTATGCAGTTCACCAGTAAAATCGGCCATCAGAGAGGGAATGGTCTTATTAATACCCTGCCCTAGTATTAATTTAAATTGTAATAATTTAATTTCAGGATGTGTAGCTGCAGCCCGATACAGAGTTGCAAGGACACACTTTTGCCAGAGGGCGTTACAGGAAAGCTTAACATTTGATTCTGTATACATAATAAATCACCTTACAGTTACAACAGGTCAAAAACCGCTGTAGCCAGAGTTACGCTGGCCTGATGCTTTAGTATCGGGCTTCGTCAGATAATCCAGACGTGCCAATAAGCGCTGATACTGCTCAGGAAAATCAGGATCATGAATATCCAGGATGTAACGTCCATTAGCAGGGAAATGAACAATGCAGCCCCCTGGATTAACTATGCAGAAATCGTCCTGAGGCACTGATAAATGTAAGCGTGCAGCAAGAACCGTATTGACGGGGATGTGTTATTCAGTCGGCAGTGC
>OBZP01000067.1_pt1 | contig 26455 bp, 38 predicted proteins | sample 1476991 | NCBI WGS metagenome assembly OBZP01 (sample SAMEA2580255, study PRJEB22360) | human gut metagenome | biome: human gut; feature: human-associated habitat; material: faeces | place: Denmark | collected 2008/2010 | reverse complement strand
TGGCTGATATTGGCTGCCTGCATAATTTTGTTTACTTCGTCAGCGGTAACTTTTACCGGCTCTGGTTGTGCGATCGTGTCAGATGCACCAGTATTTTGTTGTGAACCTGAGTACGTGCCGTTTTTACGTGCGAAGTATTCCTCTTTTGTGATTTCCGTAGCTCCCAGGGCCAGTGCTTTTTCCAGACCAGAAAGTTTGTTTGCGCGACCGTATTTTTCGCCGTCCTTATCGGTGAAAAGGAAGTAGAACGGTCCCTCACGCTCTACAGATGGTTCGTCTTCCACTTCGCATTCGGTTTTTTCGTTGTCCGGCATTGCCGTTTCCACTGCATCAGTTTCTGGTACTGGTGACGGGAGAGTACCAGCTGTGCCCTGATTTGTTCCTTCGTCATCTTCAAACACGCCCTTGGTAGTCAGGTATTCAGTGATGTATTTGTTCAGTGCTACGGGATCTTTGTGAATGTCGATCGGACGCTCACGGACAAGGCCAAAAATAGTTTGGCGGTCGTAGCGAAGGGCATCAGGCTGTTTGCGCATTGATGCCGAGATACGCTTCCAGTCTTCGCGGTCGTTGTCGATAACTTCATTTTTTGCCCAGCGATGGATGCTGCCGTCAATGTTTCCGGCATCCACATCACCAGGCCAGAGAGCGTAGGCCAGTTCGTCATCCAGTGTTTTCCATGTCTGCTTGTATTCGCGATGAATGGCAGCAATGACCGGGCTGATTTTTCCTGTTGAATTTTCACTGTGCTGTTGATTGGTTCTGGCGCGGGCGAGATCAATAACAGACGTGTATTTTCCGGTTTCCTTACGTTCACCTTCGCGACGTTTTTTCCAGATGCGCATCTCTGCCTGAATTTCGGGCCATTTGGCACCAGGCTTACATTTATGCTTAACCCACCCGATGGCATGCAGCTTAAGCTCCGGATACATGGCGTTAACTTCTGGCATTTTCATCAACGCTTCAACGATATGTCCGTCGAATGTTGCCATGTCTTCCTGCAACAATTCCTGTGCGCTAATAACCATATCAACGGTGATGTTTTCACATGTGTCGAACTTAACCATGACAGCGTTCTGTACTTCAGGGGCCAGCTTGTCAAAAGTGACGTTCATCGGATCGGATTCAGTCTCAACCGGGACAAAGGAAGCAGACTCCTCATCCCAGCGGTTTTCCTGCATATATTCAGCATCCCAGGAATCGAGGGCAGGGCGGGGTATACCGGGTTTATCCTCGCAAACAAGAAATTTATAAGCGCAGTCCTGAGCAGCCGGATAATGTTCCAGGAATTGCCAGTGAAATTTTGCGCGGGCGCGACGTTCATCACCGGCTTCAATGGCAGTGGCCACCGCAACAGCGCTATCTTCTTTTATGGCCTGTTCGTCAGGAATAGCAGCGCAAATAAAGATTTTACTCATTGTGTTTTAACCTCATTACAGATTTCAGGGTGAACGAATCCCTGCCATTGCTGGCATTTTTAATCCGTTGGTATGGCGTTAATATGGCTGGCGGGTTATCCAGCCGGTATTTCGTTATTCAGGTTCAGCGATACTTTTTTTAACGGGAGGCATTCACCGGGGATTTTTTGTTCGTCCCTTACCTGAATGCAGGATGACTTACTGTCATAAATTCCGGTAATCACATTTTGTGGCTCACCCGTTATAAGAAAAACGGTCATCACCAGCGCAAATGCTGAAGTCACTGCTGTTCTCCGATAATACCAAGTTCAAGAAGGGCAATTCTGGAAAGTATGGAATTATCATTGAGAAGATAAGGTTCATATTTTCTCATCTTAATGGCATCTTCCGTAAACTCCCGGTTACTGAGCAGAACACCAATATCAAAACAACCTTCAGACGTATTAACGTTTGGTAATAACGTTTCCATTATCGCGTCCTCAACAATGAATTTTGTGATGCAGTGCCTGGTGCCTCCAGGTGACGTTAACCAGTTAACAATTAACGCCGGATACAGAGCATTCCCGTTACGCCCGTAAAAGACCGCTTGTTTTAACTGTTCCGCGTGCGCTGAGCCGCATTCACCGCATCACAAAATTCACTTTAAAAAGGGCGGCAGAGCAGTCACGGAGTAGAACTGATGCCACCAAAGACTACACATGGATATTGTGGCGGGGCTGTCACTTAAGCGTATGGTCAGCCTGACAACCCGGTGTCCTCAAGGGGAAGGAATAACCCCGCCATACTTACCGCCGCGCCATTTCGCGGATTGCCACAACCGGAAGCGCACGGTCGAATTAAATTTAACGACAAAGTACAGAGAGACGAGCTTCTCCGTGTACTTTCGCGTTATGCTCTGACTTTTCAGAGAAATATCCTTTCAGTAAACTGTCAGTGCCGGATGTTCACCCGTGTCCGGCGCACGCACTCCACTTCACCCGTGGAGAACTCCTTAATTACCAACCTTAGCTTCGTTGGTTAGCTATTAACGCGGGTATGTAATCATTCTGGCAATGCTTAATGCCGCTGCTTTTTCCAGATTGGTGATATCCTGCTCCAGAGCGGACAGATTTTCAGCCTGCTTAGCCCTGGCTTCATTAGCCCATTTCAGATCCTGCGCTGCATTAATTTTCTGGCGCATCCACTCATAAAGTTCATCATCGGTATAGTCTGGCGCGATGATGACGGGTTCTCGTTTCTGCATGTCGGCTCCTTGTGGTTAGCGTTGCCTGCTTTTAACCACGTCAGGCGAGGTGGTATCCTCTGAGGGGTCTGTTACTCGAGAGGAAATTGGTTATGAGTACAATCAAGTTTTCTTGCCCAGAATGTGGTGGCGAAGTCTTTGACACATCCTTTAAGCCGCAGGGCTCTGACAGTTTCGCGGGAGCCATCTGCAAAAATTGTGGTCACCTTGTAACTGAAGATGAGTCCTCGCAGTTCGATGACGAAATCGTTGACAATATCTTCGGTGCACTCACCAGAGACTTTCTGAAGTAAAGGCGCATACCGCTTAGTTACCGCTCTGATAATTCTTACCTGTCCGGCAATGGCGCTGATGTCAATATAAAGCGCCATTGCTGCTTCTTTGCCGATCCCGGGATGCCTTCCATTCTGATGTTTGACTTCGCCCACTGAGAAATCCTCTGTTTCCCCTTAACGCCGGGGTAGCGGAACAAAAACCTGCTGCATAGTTATTAAAGTTGAACCCTGCCGTCATGTTCTTACGCCTCGGGCTGGCTACTTAACCCCTGACCACTGCCTGGTAACTCGAAGTATTGCCCTGCATTCTGTGGGGCGGGGTGGGTTGGTATGCCGTTAAGGTAACAAGAGTTACCTTTCGAGTCAATACGATGTTGCAAAAGGTACATTTGAGGGCGTGAAAAACCCGCAATGAATGCGGGTTCTGACTCAGTCTAAGTATTGATGTATTTGTGAAACTTTACCTTTAATGGTGTAACCACCATTCAGTTCGATGGGTTTGTAAAGCGGATTCAGTGACAACAGATAGATGTTTGGTCCGTCAATCGCAACTTTTTTTAGTGTTACGTTTGGCGTTCCTTCCAATTGGATTAAGATTATTTTTCCCACCAGTTCTCTAATGTTACTTGAGCATGGTGTGATCAGCACGGTAGATCCATCGGGGATGGTTGGGAGGCCGTTAGAGTTTGTCATCGCATCTCCCTCAACATGCAATAAAAAAGAGTTTTCAGCGGTTTTTGTCATGACATCAACCCAATTCTTAATGCCAGGAATCTCGGTTACTGGACAACTCATATCCCAATAACCAGCCTGTTCCCACGTTAAAACGGGCAACCGGGCGATGTTGTCACTAATGTAAAGATACTGATTCAGACGCAGATCATCGGTTTTATCGTGACCGTCCTTTCCATAAAGAATCCATTCAGGAGATTTGGAAAGCAATTTTGACAGTAGATGCAAATTCTCACCGTCAGGTTTTGAAGAGCCATTTTCCCATTTTGTTACGGATACACGAGATATGCCGATTGCTTTCGCAACCTGCTGTTGGGTTAATCCAACGTCTTTTCGACGATTCCGAATACGTTCGCTGATAGTGTTTTTCATGTAACCAATGTTACTACCAAGTGATGTTGCTATGGTTGACATTGCTATGTAACTATTGTTACCCTCCTGCTCGAAATAACAGGAGAGTTTTATGTTCAAAGATGATGTTCTGCGCTATTTCAAAAAAAAGCGACTAGTAGCTGAGGCTCTTGGAATTTCACATGTGGCTGTTGTGCGGTGGAAAGCAGTTATTCCCAAACTTCGCGCAATGGAACTGGATGAAATTACTAACGGTGAATTGAAATACAACCCAGAACTTTACAAGAAGCAGGATAGCACCTCGAACGAAGGAAAGAATGATTCATGAAAATCAAGCATGAACACATCCGCATGGCGATGAATGCCTGGGCGCGTCCTGATGGCGAAAAAGTTCCAGCAGCTGGAATAACCCAGGCTTATTTTGAGTTGGGTATGACGTTCCCGGAACTGTATGACGACAGCCATCCGGAAGCCCTGGCTCGCAATACCCAGAAAATTTTCCGCTGGGTAGAGAAAGACACCCCTGATGCAGTTGAAAAAATTCAGGCGTTGTTACCAGCGATCGAAAAGGCAATGCCACCTTTGCTGGTGGCCAGAATGCGCAGCCACAGTTCAGCTTATTTTCGGGAGCTGGTGGAGACGCGGGAGCGACTGGTGAGAGACGCTGATGATTTTGTCGCAGTGGCAATCGCCGGTTTCAATCAGATGAACCGTGGTGGCCCGGCAGGAAATGCTGTGGCAGTGCATTGAGTGATAATAGCCATATCGAATCGCTTCCGGCAACTCGTGAGTAAAAAGATTCGGTATCAGAAGAGGTGAGTATGGCTAACGCCTGGCTCAGATTATGGCATGACATGCCAAATGACCCTAAGTGGCGAACAATTGCCAGGGTGTCAGGGCAGCCAATTGCAACAGTGATGGCAGTGTATATCCACCTCCTGGTGAGCGCGTCACGAAATGTCACGCGAGGTCACATTGATGTCACGACAGAAGATTTGGCAAGTGCGCTCGACGTGACAGAAGAGGTAATTGATTCAATTTTGCAGACGATGCAGGGGCGGGTACTTGATGGTGATTTAATCACTGGATGGGAAAAACGCCAGGTGCTTAAAGAGGACAACGGCAATATTTCGCAAACCGCAAAATCTCCTGCAGAGCGCAAGAGGGCGCAGCGAGAGAGGGAAAGAAAGCGGGAACAAAATGGCGATTGTCACGGCGCGTCACGAAATGTCACGCACATGTCACGACGAGTCACGACAGATAAAGATACAGATAAAGATACAGATCAAGAAGATCAAAACACTATGGTCCATGGCGTAAAAAACGCCACGAACCAGGCAGGGGATGTTCAGACCGTCAATCCTGGTCAGCCAGCAGGCACGACACCGGAAGCCGATTCAGCGTATGCGCTGAAAGCCGATTCGGGCGCTGTGCAGCAGGTGATGACCCCAAGGCCGGAGCAATCACACCAACTGCAGCAGCCTGAAGCCGATTCCGCCATTCAGCGGAAAGCCGATCGGGTAGTCCCGGAAAACACCGGGCTGTCTGTGGGACGAGTGGATTATCCGGATGCGTTCGAACAGGTCTGGCGGGAGTACCCGTTGCGTGCCGGAGCAAACCCGAAGAAATCCGCTTTCAGTGCCTGGAAGGCCAGATTACGCGAGGGGGTGCCACCAGAGGCCATGCTGGATGGCGTGAGGCGTTACGCAAGATACTTGGCGGCTACCGGGAAAACGGGAACGGAATTTGTTCAGCGAGCGACGACGTTTTTTGGACCGGACCGGAATTTTGAGAACCCCTGGTTGCTCCCGGTAAGCGGCACGAACAACCAGCGTTGTGTGAATCATATTTCTGAACCGGATAACGAAATTCCGCCGGGCTTCAGGGGGTAAGTGTTAATTTCTGGTCATGAGGTAATTTTCAGGAGGGCTTGTGGCAAAAGTTTTTACACAAGAAGAGCGGGAAAAAATTAAAGGACAGGTTGTTGAACTCGTACGCCAGAGTGGGCGTGAGACGTTACGGCAACTGGAAGTCAAGACAGGTGCGACAAGATATCTGATGAGCGTTCTCGCAAGAGAGCTGGTTGCCAGCGGCGATGTATACAACTCTGGTTACGGGTTATTCCCGTCTGAACAGGCGCGTAAGGACTGGCAAAATGCCCGTAAAAAGCTCTCAAGGGCAAAGCTGAAGAAACCATCTGCGGTTGATCCGGACCTTATCTGGCCATTACCTGACGGAGAAATACGTCGCTACGACAGGCGTCAGAACATAATCTGTCGCGAGTGCCGGAAGAGTGAAGTTATGCAGCGCATATTGTCGTTTTATCAGGGTGATGTTCGGTATTTATTGAAGTGACGAGATTAAAGTGCATTAGTTCAGATGCAAATTGACATTTTGTGGCACAGGGTAGAGCTAGCGTGGTTGTCCGCTTTGTGCCAACAGCGGACATTATAGATGGTATATGTAGAAAGTGAACATGCGTAGATTGTATGATTTAGCCGTCACTTAATTATTGGATAACTCACACAAGTATGACCGTTGCTTATCGCATACATTTGGTTTCCCTTAAGATTTACAAATGGAAATGTCGTATACTCATAATTTATAGAGGTCATATTAAATGTAAGGAATTTATCCTCAAGTTCTAATTTTGTAGAGTGGGCAGGGTATGTTCCTTCATTTTTCATTGTGATAATAAAACCGATAGGAAAAAAATGTAAAGCACAAATAAATGCCACATGTCCTTCGTTCATAAATGCTACACTTTGAGCGGATATGTGCATTCTGTGTGGGTAAAACCAGTAGTAAATATCATGAGTTTCCTCAAAACTTGAATTTTTACCCAAAACATAATCCTTTAAAGGTGTATAGAAGGGGCTATCTACGGGTTCTTTTTTACAATCTTCAACTGAAGTTGCTGATAGCACGTGCCCAATCATAGCCTTAGTGAAAGATATGCTATCAAAAGGTATTCTAATGAATGGATATACATTCATACCATTCATATATCGACTTAACTGTTCTTTAAAGGACTTTGTTACATTTTCAATTGCAACATCGAGCCCACCTAATACCTTATTGTTACAGTGGCTGCAAATGGTTCTGAAATAAGAGCCATTTTTAGCATTTAATGGTTTAACTGGTTCCTGAATACCAAAAAATTCGCTAACTGTTTTCTGCAAAACAGGGCCTAAGGTTATGGCGCACTTTGGAGGAACATGATCTTTTGTGAGCAAGCCATATTTCCCACAAATATTGCAATAACCTTCAGTAATGCCATTGTGCTTCCATCGTTCACTAATTTTCGTCATTTTTATTCCCTCAGTAGCATAAGCTATCTATACGTTTTTTAATCCTATCAAAGATACAACTTAACGTCAGGAAAATGATAGTGTTTATCTAAGTAATACAATTAACTTCAACGCGTGACAGTCTGCTTTTCGCTCAAAGCGGACTAGAAGGTTAGCTTGCGTCGGACTTGGCGTATTTAAAGAAGTGCTGGTGGTGACTGGTTGTTGTGTTCCATTTCTACAGAACAAAATCACAGAAACTATACCCAATAGTTGTATCTCATCAATGATGAGACAGCCTCATATTTATCAGAACTGGTGTACGTCCAATACAGGAGGTTGTCGTGCTGGTTCTCAAATGTGCGCTGGCTATTGCAGCTGTAATGGCAATTTATTGTCTTGCTGTTGTTCTTATGGATCGCTTTTCTGATTGATTTTATATTGGCGAGGTAACGGGAGTTAAGTAGAATGGCTGCGGGTGCTTGAGGCTATCTGTCTCAGGCATGAACACCAAAGGCAGATAGAGAAAAGCCCCAGTTAACATTACGCGTCCTGCAAGACGCTTAACATTAATCTGAGGCTCAATCTATGAACGGCAAATCTAGGTTAGCCTCTTACGTGCCGAAAGGCAAGGAGAAGCAGGCTATGAAGCAGCAAAAGGCGATGTTAATCGCCCTGATCGTCATCTGTTTAACCGTCATAGTGACGGCACTGGTAACGAGGAAAGACCTCTGCGAGGTACGAATCCGAACCGGCCAGACGGAGGTCGCTGTCTTCACAGCTTACGAACCTGAGGAGTAAGAGACCTGGCGGGGGAGAAATCCCTCGCCACCTCTGATGTGTCAGGCATCCTCAACGCACCCGCACTTAACCCGCTTCGGCGTTTTTTCCGTTGATTAACTCTAGTTATTAGAGAACCGAACTTTTATTGATGGGGCAGGGAGATGAAGAAACTTGTTTTAGTCGCAGGTGTAATGATTGCAACAGTAATGTTGGGAGGGTGTGCAGCAAAGATCGATCCAGCGTTGAAAGCAGAAGCAATGAAGCCACTAACATGTAATGATGAAAAGCAATGTGACTTTTATTGGAAACGAGCGCAATTCTGGTTGGCTAATAATTCCTCATGGAAAATTCAAACGGCGACAGACACGCTAATTTCCACTTATAATCCCTCTCCAAATAGTCCATTCCTCGCTTATCAAGTGAGTAAAATGCCAAATGAAGATGGATCCTCAAGAATTTTCATCAAGCCTTTTTGCGATAATATGTTTGGCTGTCAACCAAACCCCTATCAGGCAGTTGTTTCCTTTAAAAACTTCGTTAAAACAGGGCAGTAGTGTATAGCTTGGACGATAAATTATTAGTGAAAACGCCGTAAACCCTCACCCAATGTGGACTAAGCCTATCAAACATGACTGTGATGATTAGTCCGTAGTTGTTGCCTATGAAATCTGGATTGAGTCAGGGTTTAATCCAATAATTATTCTATCGTTCCTTTACAAGTCCGGTATATTACTTTCAGTTTGTTTTAGCATACCCGCTTCGGCGGGTTTTGTTTTTTCCTGGCATTCTGGTTTACAATTCGCACGCCAGCCTGAACAACTGGCACCTGCTGCGCCAGCAGAGACAACCGATGGCGCACGATACCAAATTACACAATTCTGATGATTCTGCCGTCTTTGCCAGCAGGCGCGGGCGGCGTTCCCGCACTTTCAAATCTGACTGGTTCCAGCATGACCCATGTACTGAAGAACAGGCCGAATGGCTAATTCATAACTATCGCAGACGCGGATACGAGATTAAGAAAGCCCTCAGCCTCGATTATCGTCACTGGATAATCTATGTCAGGCTCCCTTATTCCGAACGCCCACCGCGCCCATCCCGCACATACCAGCAACGGATCTGGAGGTAACGTGCGGATATTACTTCGACCTGTTCTGGTACCGGAACTTGGGCTGGTGGTCCTTAGGCCGGGCCGTGAATCCATGCAAGTATTTCATAACCCTCGAGTGCTGGTGGAGCCTGAACCGAAAAGCATGCGCGGTCTGCCGTCCGGAGTCGTCCCTGCCGTTCGCCAGCCGCTGGCGGAGGATAAATCATTACTGCCATTTTTCAGCGATGAGCGGGTGATTCGTGCTGCTGGCGGCGCTGGGGCACTGTCTGACTGGCTGTTGCGTCATGTCAAATCCTGCCAGTGGCCTCATGGTGACTATCATCACAGTGAAATCGTCATACATCGTTACGGTACCGGCGCGATGGTGTTGTGCTGGCACTGCGACAACCAGTTGCGTGACCAGACATCCGAATCACTCGGGCAGCTTGCTCATCAAAACCTGTCAGCATGGATGATTGACGTCATACGCCATGCAATGAATGGCACGCAGGAGCGGGAATTGTCGCTGGCTGAATTATCCTGGTGGGCGGTCTGCAATCAGGTGGCGGACGCGCTTCCGGAGGCAGTATTACGTCGTTCTCTGGGGTTACGTGCGGAAAAAATCCGCTCCTTGTACCGCGAAAGCGATATCGTACCGGGAGAGCAGACCGCCACCAGCATACTGAAGCAGCGCACAAAAAATCTTGCGCCGTTGCCTCATGCCCACCAGCAAAACCCGCCACAGGAAAAGACGGTGGTCAGCATTGCCGTTGATCCGGAGTCTCCGGTTCAGTATCTCCAGCGCCAGAAACCACAACGGGAAGAGATGCCTGTATACACGCGCTGGGTAAAAACGCAGAAATGCATGACGTGCGGTAATCAGGCAGATGATCCGCATCACATCATTGGTCATGGCCTGGGAGGTATGGGAACAAAGGCTGATGATTTGTTTGTTATTCCGCTGTGCCGTAAATGTCATAACGAACTGCACGCCGGGGTAAAAGATTTTGAAGAAAAACACGGCAGCCAGCTGTTGTTGCTGATTCGTTTTTTAATGCACGCGAGAAATTCGGGTGTTCTGAAGTGGAAAGCATGAATGACTGAACGCATAGAATTTGTTTTGCCTTACCCGCCGACGGTGAATACCTACTGGCGACGTCATGGCAATACGTATTTCATCTCGGAGGCCGGAAAGCGTTATCGCCGTGATGTGGCGCTAATTGTTCGCCAGCAGCGGCTGAAATTAAACCTGTCCGGAAGGCTGGCGATAAAGATTATTGCAGAGCCACCGGATAAGCGCCGTCGTGACCTGGACAATATCCTGAAGGCACCACTGGATGCGCTGACGCATGCCGGACTACTTATAGACGACGAGCAGTTTGATGAAATCAATATTGTGCGCGGTCAGCTCGTTCCTGGTGGGCGACTGGGCGTGAAGATTTGCGAAATCAGAGGTGATGGTAATGGGGCGTGATATGTATGAGGTTTTAGATCGCTGGGGGGCATGGGCTGCAGCAGAAAATAGCGGTGTCGATTGGCAACCGATAGCAGCGGGCTTCAAGGGGCTTTTGCCACATGGCAAAAAGTCACGTCTCCAGTGTGATGATGATGAAGGCATCATGATAGACGGTTGTGTGGCTCGGTTGCGAAAGTATAAACCAGAGGAATATGAGCTGCTCATAGCTCACTTTGTTATTGGTGTTTCTCTACGCTCAATCGCGAAGAAACGCAGGTGCTCAGATGGAACTATAAGAAAGGAGCTGCAAACTGCATTAGGCTTTATTGATGGATGTATATGCTTGATTCTATCATAAGTTATGACTGTTACTACTCGTTTGCTTGAGCTTTCGATTCGGCGTCAGATAAAGCATCAATACGAATATTTATGTTTTTTAATAGCTTATTGTCTAGATCGATAAGACATTGGTTGTAGTGCGCAATTTGGTCTGGTGTTAGGTTAGGGTTGGCCAGGCAGTTCGTGATGAATTTTCTGGCCGTTTTTATTTCCCTTTTCATTCTTACATCATTAAGCGTAGGCAAACCTATGTAAGCGATAAGAAGAATTACCACATGAGATAAGCCGACAGCAGCTCCAGGCGCCAATGATTTGAAGAAGGCTAATTGAGGAAGCCAGTCAAAAAGGAAATTCAATCCCGCAGTGATAAGGGTGGTAAACCATGCCTGCATTGCCAGGTAGGATTTAGTGTTCGCCATTCACCTTCCTGCACTTGCTTCGTTGCGAGTTTTGAGTTCGCGTAGCAGTAGCGCCAACTCTTCTGCGTCATTTTCGTTTCTAACGCTGACTTTCCTTTTAGCGGTTCTGCCTTCAGGATCGGTGTAGGTTAGTTCAATATACGCATTCGGCTTTACCCAAACCAAGAACCTAAGCACAGCATATCTGACCGTCGCTGCGACAGCCATGAATACAGTGATGTAAAGCATAATGCTTAGGATTGACATGATTTAAAGTAGTTTCCTATCTGCCGCCGCTCTGTGGCGTATAACCTTAGTAATACTATAGCGTGGTTTAGACAGCGCGCCATTTGTTTCTTTTGTTGTTTCTGTCAGTTCTACAACAAAAAGATCACCCTTACAGAATGCTGCTTGGTTGTGTTCAACCCGTTCAAGAAAAGCCTCATCTTTCATAGATGCGCTAACTTCTTCGCCATTTGGCAGGATGATATCCCAGCTTTTGCCTTGCTTGAATCGAACATTAGCAAAATGTACATTAGCTTGGCGTGTCGTTACGTGCGTTTTCTCGACAAAGGTGGATTTTGCAGTTTTAAAACTTACTGCTTCAGCTTGCGTCACCCTGACTACCTTATGCTTCTGCTGTGAAACTGAGAACGTGGATGGTTTTTCAGTCTGCAGGGGTTTATAGATTAATTTATCCAGTTCTTTTCGGATGATTGGACTGGTTATTAATTTTTGAATGTCGTTACTGCATTTAACCTTCTCACCATCCACTTCGATTTCTGCTGTATCTTTTTGTTCATCGACGACAATGGAGCTGATTTTACGCCCTTTGAGCCATTCGATTATCCCGAGTACGCCACCTGCGGCAACTCCACCACCTGCAACGAGGCCAAGGGCGTTAATAGTTTTTATGCTCCCCATCACAGCAACAAGCAAAGTAAATGAACCTTCTTTTGTTGCCTTGATGTTGACTTTCGGCTCTGCTGTTTCGCCATTAATTATTTTTTCGGCGTGTTCAATCAGGGCACTAAGAGAGGTTAAGGCTTCGCCTAATGTTTTCGCGTCGATCTGATTATCTGCGTATGCCTCTCCACCGTAGGCAATTTCGATTTCTGTTATTGGCATGTTTTCGAGTTGCTGCGTCATCAAAAGCATCCTTTGCGCAAGAGAAATAGCCACAGGATACAGATAATTATGAAAAAATCACTAACGCGTACGCAAAAACTATCTTAATCTGTTAAGAGTGGTCGCTTCGCCACACAACTTAAACCCGCATCAAGCGGTTTTTTTGTGTCACTTATCTCGGATAGACATGGTGAATGCGCTGGTGGAGGAGATAAGGGTGATTTTTAACCAGGTGATTTTTGAATGCTTGCAACATTGATTTCGTAACGTTATTATCCTGCGCCCGGCCCTTTAGCTCAGTGGTGAGAGCGAGCGACTCATAATCGCCAGGTCGCTGGTTCAAATCCAGCAAGGGCCACCAACCGCCACTAGCTCATCAGGAAAGAGCGTCAACCCTTTAAGTTGAGTGTGCGAGGTTCGAGTCCCCGGTGGCGGTCCAGTGCCGACTTAGCTCAGTAGGTAGAGCAACTGACTTGTAATCAGTAGGTCACCAGTTCGATTCCGGTAGTCGGCACCATCAAGTCCGGTGGGGTTCCCGAGCGGCCAAAGGGAGCAGACTGTAAATCTGCCGTCACAGACTTCGAAGGTTCGAATCCTTCCCCCACCACCAATTTCGGCCACGCGATGGCGTAGCCCGAGACGATAAGTTCGCTTACCGGCTCGAATAAAGAGAGCTTCTCTCGATATTCAGTGCAGAATGAAAATCAGGTAGCCGAGTTCCAGGATGCGGGCATCGTATAATGGCTATTACCTCAGCCTTCCAAGCTGATGATGCGGGTTCGATTCCCGCTGCCCGCTCCAGTCAGAGTCTTTCAGTCTGCGATGATGGGAAATCCCGGAGTGACTGAAAGACGTTTAAGTTATGAATGATCGCCTTTTTTTGCAAAATTGCTGTGCAGAAATACTAACCTTCGGGCAGGCGATCATTCATAAGCACTCTGCTTTTATTCCGATCAACTGTGGGTGGTTTGTTGGATAGAGTGCTTTCCTTTCTGTATATATCGTTTCGCCCGCTTTTGCGGTTTTTTCTTTTCAAATCCCTTTCATTTCTCAGTGTAAAACTACGCCATCCGTTATTTGCGGAGGTGAGGCTATGAAATCCATGGACAAAATTTCAACGGGCATTGCCTACGGCACCTCCGCAGGCAGTGCTGGCTACTGGTTTTTACAGTGGCTTGATCAGGTCAGTCCGTCACAGTGGGCTGCGATTGGTGTACTTGGGAGTCTGGTTCTGGGCTTCCTGACTTATCTGACAAATCTGTACTTCAAAATCAGAGAAGACAAGCGTAAGGCTGCACGGGGAGAGTAATTCAATGACTCAAAACTATGAACTGATTGTGAAAGGGATCCGCAATTTTGAGAATAAAGTTACGGTAACTTTAGCGTTACGGGACAAAAAACGCTTTGACGGTGAAATTTTTGACCTGGACATCTCGCTGGACCGTGTTGAAGGTGCCGCGCTGGAGTTTTATGAGGCAGCAGCCAGAAGGAGCATCAGACAGGTCTTCCTGGATGTTGCTGCCGGGTTATGTGAAGGGGATGAGCAGTCGCCGGAAAAGCGCCCCGTAATTTTAGAGGCGCAGAATGTATGGATAACCTACAAAGGAAAGCTACCGGGAAGAATTACTGGTTCTCTGAAGACTCCTCCGGAATCACAACCTTAAGTCACTGACCGGAACAGATAAACCTGTCCGTGGGCAGAAACCGATAAATCCTGATAAATATCCATGAACGCAAAAATCAGATACGGCCTGTCGGCTGCCGTTCTGGCACTGATTGCCGTCGGTGCGCCCGCGCCTGATATTCTCGACCAGTTTCTGGATGAAAAAGAAGGTAACCACACAACGGCATACCGCGATGGGTCCGGCATCTGGACCATCTGTCGGGGTGCCACGATGGTGGATGGAAAACCCGTTTTTCCCGGTATGAAACTGTCGAAGGAAAAATGCGACCAGGTCAACGCCATTGAGCGTGATAAGGCGCTGGCATGGGTGGAGCGCAATATTAAAGTACCACTGACCGAACCACAAAAAGCGGGTATCGCGTCATTTTGTCCCTATAACATTGGCCCCGGTAAGTGTTTCCCGTCGACGTTTTATAAGCGGCTGAATGCCGGTGATCGTAAGGGCGCATGCGAGGCGATTCGCTGGTGGATAAAAGATGGTGGGCGCGATTGCCGCATACGTTCAAATAACTGCTATGGACAGGTTATTCGTCGTGACCAGGAAAGCGCATTAGCCTGTTGGGGGATAGAGCAGTGAGCAGAGTCGCCGCGATTATTTATGCTTTGGTTATCTGCATCATCGTCTGCCTGTCGTGGGCGGTCAATCATTACCGTGATAACGCCATCGCCTACAAAGAACAGCGTGATAAAAAAGTCAGTGAGCTGAAGCAGGCGATCGCCACCATCGCTGACATGCAGCAGCGTCAGCGTGATGTTGCTGCACTCGATGCAAAGTACTCGAGAGAATTAGCCAATGCGAAAGCTGAAAATGAAACTCTGCGCGCTGATGTTGCCGCTGGTCGTCGTCGGTTGCACATCAAAGCAGTCTGTCAGTCAGTGCGTGAAGCCACCACCGCCTCCGGCGTGGATAATGCAACCAGCCCCCGACTGGCAGACACCGCTGAACGGGATTATTTCACCCTCAGAGAGAGGCTGATCACTATGCAAAAACAACTGGAAGGAACCCAGAAGTATATTAATGAGCAGTGCAGATAGAGCTGCCCATATCGATGGGCAACTCATGCAATTATTGTGAGCAATACACACGCGCTTCCAGTGGAGTATAAATGCCTAAAGTAATAAAACCGAGAAATCCATTTACGAATGTTTGCTGGGTTTCTGTTTTAACAACATTTTCTGCGCCGCCACAAATTTTGGCTGCATCAACAGTTTTCTCCTGTCCAATTCCCGAAACGAAGAAATGATGGGTGATGGTTTCCTTTGGTGTTACTGCTGTCGGTTTGTTTCCAACAGTAAACGTCTGTTGAGCACATCCTGTAATAAGCATTGCCAGAGCGGCAGAAAACAACATTTTTTTCATCTTATTATCCTGCATTGTTAAAAATGGCAGAATCCTATGTGACAACAATTAAACGATAGTTAAATGGATTGATGAAAATTAAAACTATATAGGTGGATGCTCAGCCTATTGGAGGTAGTCAGGATTTGAATGTCAGTCTGTTGTCGGCATTCTGGCAATGCAATTTGGATAAAGCGGGGATTAAAAAGATAGAGGCGAGCCGGTCAGGTAGAAATGAATCAGGCTCAAAGTGAAGCGGAAAAGGTCTGTGGCACAAGCTGATGCAGCCATAATTACAGCCTGATGATTTGTGGAATGAAACATGTTGAACCTCCTTAATTGATGTTATTCGAGTGATGAAGGCATTCTGTCCTTCTATAGTGTCCAGTAAATCAAACAGGAAACTTGTCCAACGTGTTGGACAAGCCTCTCCATTAGTGAGTTGTATTGATCACAACTCTACAAAGAATTCATTACTGGGTAGATGAAAATAGTTTCACTATGAATGGAGGAGGCTATGTCGGTGGCTTCTTCATTGGAGTACATATGCCCCCACGAATCCCACGCGCCTGCCGTAAGCGTGGATGTGCAGGTACAACCACAGACAGTTCTGGTTACTGCGATAAACATCGTGGCGAAGGATGGGTACAGCATCAACGCGGACTGAGCCGCCACCAGCGTGGCTATGGCTCGAAATGGGATGCCATACGTGCGCGCATACTGAAGCGTGATAATCATCTGTGTCAGAACTGCCTGCGCAATGGGAGAGCCGTTGAAGCCAGAACTGTGGACCACATCATTCCGAAAGCTCATGGTGGCACGGATGCAGACAGTAACCTGCAGAGTCTGTGCTGGCCCTGTCATAAAGCAAAAACAGCGCGCGAACGCATCAATTGATAACAGTTCCCATCTGTAGGGGAGGGGCAGGTCAAATCTCTGCAACCCTGGCTGCTCAGTACCGCCGCCTGACCTTTCCTCGCATCGCCGCAGGTTCGAAAACTTTTTTTTGGAATGTGATTAAATGATTGATAGGTAAAACCGATTATGTCTGGACCCCCGAAAATCCCGCCACGCCTGCATTTGATACGAGGCAACCCCTCAAAGCGGCCAGTTAAAGACCTCAAAAAAACCGCTAAAAAGGATGAAAAAGGTCTCCCTAAAATTCCGCAACATTTAGGGGCGCAGGGGAAGTACTGGTTCAGGCGAATGGCGGAAGAGCTGAATGCGGAAGGGATCATTTCTCAGCTCGATGCACGTGCGCTCGAGTTACTGGTGGAAGCCTACACCGAATACCGGCATCACTGCGAAATACTCGATGTTGAGGGTTATACCTACCGCACGAAAACGCAGAATGGCGATGTGCTGATCAAGGCACACCCGGCTGCTGCGATGAAGGCTGATGCCTGGAAGCGGATTCGGGCGATGCTTGCAGAGTTTGGTATGTCACCGGCAAGCCGGGCGAAAGTAAATACCGCCGGACCGGATGATGTTGATCCGCTGGCAGAGCTTTTAAAAGCGAGAGACTGATGGCAAAAGTGGCTGACGGGATCCGCTACGCCGAACGTGTTGTTGCAGGAGAAATTGTTGCTGGCGAATTTGTCCGTCTGGCCTGCCAGCGTTTTCTTGATGATCTGAAGTACGGCGAAGAGCGGGGGATTTATTTCAGTGAACCTCGTGCACAGCACATCCTTAATTTCTACAAATTTGTACCCCATGTGAAAGGGGCGCTGGCAGGTCAGCCCATTGAGTTGATGGACTGGCATGTGTTTATCCTCATTAATATTTTTGGTTTTGTCATTCCGCTGGTGAATGAAGAAACCGGGGAAGTTGTCATGCGCAGCGATGGCAGTGGACGCCCGGTGATGGTGCGCCGGTTCCGGACAGCATACAACGAAGTTGCCCGTAAAAACGCAAAATCAACCCTGTCATCGGGTATCGGTCTGTATATGACGGGGGCAGATAGTGAAGGCGGAGCTGAGGTGTATTCAGCCGCAACCACGCTTGACCAGGCCAGAATCGTGTTTGAAGACGCCAAAAATATGGTCAGAAAAGCCCGGTCGACACTCGGGCGGTTGTTTGATTTCAACAAGCTGGCGATTTACCAGGAGCAGAGCGCATCAAAATTTGAACCGCTTTCCTCGGATGCAAACAACCTGGACGGTCTGAACATCCACTGCGCCATTATTGATGAGCTGCATGCACATAAAACCCGCGACGTGTGGGACGTTCTGGAAACGGCAACCGGTGCCCGTCTGCAGTCCCTGTTATTTGGTATCACCACGGCTGGCTTTAACAAGGAAGGGATTTGTTACGAGCAGCGTGATTACGCCATCAAGGTATTGCGAGGCTATAACAGCGACGTGGAGGGCGCTGTAAAAGACGACTCTTACTTTGCGATCATTTACACGCTTGATGAGGGAGATGATCCGTTTGATGAAACGGTCTGGCAGAAAGCGAATCCTGGCCTGGGCATCTGTAAACGCTGGGATGATCTGCGTCGTCTGGCGAAAAAAGCGAAGGAGCAGGTCTCTGCGCGGGTGAATTTTTTTACCAAGAAAGTAACATCACGCCGTAACAACAGTGCGACCTGTCCTGATTTTTTTAGTAACCAAATGAAAGAAAAAGATTTTTTCTTGTTCGTCGTTTTTGTTTTTTCTGGAAGGTTCTGGCTGTTTTCATCATTTGTGTATTGCACTGTGTATTGCAAAAACGGGTTATAAATCACATGGCGCTAAACAAACTGAGCGATAAAAAACTTCGTTCCCTGCTTGGGCGCAGGAGTGAGAGGCAGGAAACCATCGCTGATGGTAACGGGCTTTCGGTACGGGTCAGTAAATACGGATGTGTTAGTTTTGTTTTCTTTTACAGACTGGCGGGAAGGGGAACCGCGCCCATCTGGCTGACACTTGGGAAATATCCTGATCTGAGTCTCAAATCAGCGAGAGAGATGCGCGATCAGTGTCGAACCTGGCTTGCGGAGGGCAGAGATCCACGGATTCAGATAAAAATTGAACGGGAAGCCACCTTGCAACCTGTTACCGTTCGTGAGGCACTTGAATACTGGCTTGATAATTATGCAATGGATAAGCGTAGGGGAGCAGAACATATCAGGCAGTGCTTTGGTAAACATATTTATCCGGTGATTGGTCATGTACCACTTAGTGATTGCTCTATATCTATGTGGATCAAGTGTTTTGACAAAATAAAAAAAGTAGCACCTGTACAGGCCGGAGCTTTGTTGCGTATATCAAAACAGGCGCTTAAATTTTGTCGGGTAAGAAAATACGCGATTAGTCATGAAATTGATGATCTTGAGGTCTGTGATGTGGGAAAAAAGTCTGCGCGAAGAAGCAGGGTTTTAACAGATGATGAAATCAGAGATTTATGGCGAAGTATTAATACTGATTATGACAATCACGAATTATCATATGAAAACCGAATTATTTTACGTTTCCTGGTAGTTTTTGGTTGTCGACTGTCAGAAGTATTACTGTCCTCCTGGGGAGAGTGGGATTTTGATAAGAAATTATGGCGCGTTCCCGCTGATCATAGCAAAAATGGCAGGGAAATAATCAGACCGATTCCTGATGGCATGTTTAACTGGTTAGTTACGTTAAAAAAAATAACAGGTAACAAAGAAAATGTGATTGGGTTTGATATGCGTCAGTGTACGGCAAGCGTAACTATCGGTAAGACATGGAAAAGGATGAAACACTCGGAGAAATGGACGGCGCATGATATGCGAAGAGTGTTTGCCACAAAGCTAAGTGATCATGGTTTTGAACATAATGTGGTTGAACAGTTGCTTGGGCACACATTAGGCGGTGTTGCCGGGGTTTATAACAGAAGCCAGTATATGGACAGAAAAAAAGAAGCTATGAATTGGTGGTATGACTATCTGAATAAGCTAATTAGTGGTGACGGTAATGATTCAAATAGTTACGCGTGAAGAACTTGAAAATGATAAAACAATCGACAGGATGATTAAGGAAGATGAATGTGCATGGTTAACCGCTCTTGGCAGGAGACACAGATCGTTACTTGAAAAGGAAGGAAAATTTCCACGAAAAATATGTATTGGCCCACAAACAAAAGTCTGGCGCTTATCTGAGGTGCTGGAATGGGTAAAGGGTGAATGGAAACCCTGAGCTAAATTAAATGAGATATAATCAACCCGTCTTTTGGCGGGTTTTTTTATAGGTGATATTTTTATGCAAAAATTTATTTATCCTACACCCGAAGAACGCATTCAGATTCTGAAAGAGCATGGCGAACCGTATGATCGCCGTATACGCGAACATGAGTGTGCCAATCGTACCGGGCTTTCAAGAAGCAGACGTTGGGTACTTGAACAGGAGGGAGCATTTCCTGCTCGTGCTCATTTAGGGAAAGTGTCTGTTTCCTGGTTGCTCTCTGATGTGCTCTGGTGGGTTATGCATCCGCCAGGAGTAAAGGAAGTAAACAGCCCATACAAAAACGCCAATAAGTAATTACCGACAACCCCGCACCACGCAATGCGGGGTTTTTTGTATGTGAGGTAGAAAGTGATGAATAAAAATATTGCCATGATGGGCAAGGGGAATGCACGTCCAGTGAAAAAATTCTGCGATATTCGTGATCAGGTCGTTCTACGTTTTGATGGCGTGGATGTTCGTGTGGTGTATCTGAACGGCGATCCGTGGTTTGTTGCAAAGGATGTTTGTGCGGCGCTTGAATTATCCAATTCACGCATGGCGTTGCAAGCTCTGGATGATGATGAAAGTAATACCGTAACTTTAACTTACGGTATTCGCGGAAATCCAAATCATAGCGTCGTTTCTGAATCTGGCTTTTACAAGCTGATTGCCAGAAGTCGCAAAGCTGCTACTCCTGGCACGTTCGCCCATCGTTTCAGTAACTGGGTATTCAGAAATGTGATACCGGGTATCAGAAAAACGGGGGCTTATGGTATCCCGTGGGGCGCATTACAGGATTTTTCCCGCCGCAAAGAGCAATATCAGATAAGTGCCAGCGAGAAGGGGAGGGAGCTACAGGCATGTAAGCGCAAAAAGCGTGAGCTGGAGGAAGAAGAAAAAAGGCTGATACGTGAATACCAGCCTGAGTTTTACTTTGGTGAGCGTATTCAGTAACCACACGCGGTGTTGATTATACGGTACATCGTGTTGACCGGGAAGCTACCCACCAGCAAGGCAAAATCTTCTGCTAAAAAATGACATATGACCAGTCGTCCGGAAAGCATGAAATTTTACAAAAATGGAAAATGAAGATTTTTATTGTGCTGGTGGGTAAAAACAAAAAGCGCCCCGTTGCCGGAGCGCCCTTGCGAACAATTAACCTACTGCGCAAAAAATGAATATAAGCAGTGGAATTATATCAGACAGGTGACGAAGCGCCACTATTGCCGGATAACAGGCAAAACAAAGGCGACCGCAAAAGGGTAGCCAGTGGGAACAAGGGAAAACAAAAGCATCACCAACAATGCCACATTTGCGGCTGGTGGGCAATGTGATCAGTCAGATTTGGTTCGTTCCAAGGTTTGCAACGAGAGCTTTTTCCTGCGCTCTTTAAGGAATTTCTCAAGAGCAAACGAACAAGGTGCGAATCTTTCTGATTCATGCTCTATCTTTCTGCGCCGTCTTTTCCGTGTCGGTGATAATGTTTTGGTCAATTCTTTATCGGTCATTGTGTTGTCCTGCATAGCAATGCGCCGTAGTTACTCACACCACGGCGCTGATAGTGATTATTCTGATTCTTTGGCCTTCCGGCGCTGTTCATATTTTAATTTGCGTCCACAGGCATCTAAGACCCATGCGGAAAAATTAGCACTAGGATTAGTTAATTTTTCTTGTTCAACGCTGGCATCAATCCCATCTATAAGCTCATGTGGGAATCGAATATTTTTCTTTGCTGATTTGTTGTTTGTGTTACCGCTAGACATTGATGCACCTCACTTAAATGGACTTTATGGGCGCACACAATACAGCAAAAAAAATGAGATGTTAAGTATTGACATGTGCGCACACATGATTTTAATCTGTGCGCACAGTTTGAGTTTTGTCACTCAAATTAAGCAACGCCCCGCAGTGCTCGCAACACATGCAGGGCGTCTAACCACCAACGATAGCAAGAGTATCGAGGTAGCTATGAGAAATCATACCACACACCCGCAAGGGCGGGACTCGCACAACCTGAATAAATACATCTGGCGTTTTATCGCCCTGAGCACCGCACAACCGCGCGTGATTCACATCGTGGCCACCAGCGAACAGGAAGCACGCCAGCAATCCCCGGCTGGCTGCGTGATGGTATTCGCCGCCCGTATTCGTCAGGGGGTGCTCCATGTGCAATAACACCCGTCCGGACGCAGCCGCCGAAGCCATCAAAACGCTGATGCACGCGCTGATTGATATTTCTGTTATCGCAGACAAGGCGCATAAGCACGCCACCAGCGAAACAGAATATGCCGGGGCTTTCGTTCCTCATTCACTGGCTGTAATGCAACTTAGTGCTGATATGGCACTGAATGAGGCCAGCAAAATTATCATGGCTGATATGGAGGTGGTGAGCCATGAATAATAATGAAGCGCACTTATCTGTAGTGCTGAATGTGCCGTCAGATTATACGGGGTGCGTACTGGTGTATCTGGAAAAAGGCCGGGTTAAATGCCAGTGCCGTTTAATGGAAAACGAATTTATCAGCACTCTTGCGGGATTTTCTGAAATGCTCACTAAATCGGGTGTTAGTGCAGACCAGTTACGCGGGGGCGATTATGCGAAATAAACATGATATTGAAGACCTGGCATTTGAAGCCATGCACTCTGCGAAAAAAATCAGGGAAGTCGTCAATATGTGGATGAACAGCCTTAGCACCGATAAATCAGATAGCAGAGAGGAAATTCTTATTTCTTTGTTGTTAGACCTGGCAAATACACAGGTTTCTCTGACATCTGATATTGAACTCTTCGCTAAAAAGCGGCCTCTGGAGTAAAAAAACATGAAAAAGAAAAATTCTGGCTTTACTGCCAGCGGCTCCGCTCGGCCTGAAATCCGCCCCGGCGATATTTTCCAGGATAAATACGGCAGCACGATAACGATTAAAACCGTCGATGATTTTCGCGTGACCTATATCCGCGAAGGTTATGCGCATCCCTGCGTGTCGTCACATATGCGTTTTGAGAGTGAATTCACCCTGGTAAGCAAAGCACCACCAGCGAACTTAAGCGACATCGACAGAATCATGCGCGTTACAGGTATGGAACGCATTAAGGCAGTACGTGAAATTATTCGTGAACGGAGAAAGGCAAAATGAAGCGCGCACCAAACTTAAAGCACCAGCCAGCCGACAAAATGACGGAGGTTATCATCTTTGCGGGTAGTGATGCGTGGAGCCATGCGAAAGAGTGGCAGGAATGGGCAGGTAAGCATATTGCCGCCGACAATGTGCCGCCTGTCGTTCTGTCAGATGAACACCTGAAAGATATTACCGGTTATCAAATTATTGATGATAGCCGTCAGTGTGTGCGTATTTACCGCGCAGGGCACATCACTGAACGTAGCCTTACACAGATCGTCACGTTGCTGGCTGTGGCTGGCGTGAAGACCGTATACGAATACGCGGGGATAACTGACACCAGCCCGGCGGATTTATCCGACCAGTTGCCTCGCCTCAAAGACGAATACGAGCGCGGGGAAAGTCTGGTGTTGCCCTTAAAGAAAAAAATCACAGAAAGCCCGGGTGATGATGAATTAAAGCCCCGCGTTGAAAGCCGCGCCGATGGTGTTTTCTGGGTTACGCCAAAAGTGGACAAGCAGTCAGGCGAAATTATCCGGCCTGAGACGTGGTTATGTTCCCCGCTTGAACTGCTGGGAACGGGGACAATCGGCAAAGAACATTACCGCGTGATGCGCTGGAAAAAGCCAGCAAATCATGAAGTCATCACAATGGCGGTTCCGTGCGGTGGCATTGGCGACCGTGACGGCTGGCGGCTGCTGAAAGACCACGGACTGAACGTAACAACCAACGGTAAATACAGGGCAATCCTGGCTGACTGGATGCAGTTAAGCGGAAGCCATGAGGAATGGCAGTTAAGCACAACAACGGGCTGGCATTTTGGCGCGTACATCATGCCGGACGGTTCGGTCATTGGTGATTGCGAAAAGCCAGTCCTGTTTACCGGAAAAACTGCTGCTGTTAATGGCTATTCCGTGGCAGGAACGGCGGAGGGCTGGCGCGACACCGTGGCGCGACTGGCTGGTGGTAATCCGTCCATGATGCTGGGGGTGGCGGTATCGTTATCCGCACCATTAATCGGGCTGGTGGGCGCTGACGGCTTCGGGGTACATCTTTTCGAACAGTCATCGGCAGGTAAGACCACAACGCAGAACATCGCATCAAGTTTATGGGGAGAGCCGGACGCGCAGCGGCTGACCTGGTACGGCACAGCGTTAGGTATCGCCAACGAAGCAGAGGCACACAATGACGGGCTTTTACCCCTGGATGAAATAGGCCAGGCCGGAAACGCGCGGGAGGTGTCCACGTCAGCCTATACGCTGTTTAACGGTTCCGGGAAATTACAGGGGGCAAAGGACGGCGGCAACAGGGAGATAAAACACTGGCGAACGGTGGCAATCAGCACCGGAGAAATGGACGTTGAGACATTCCTCAAAACGGAGGGGATAAAAGTCAAAGCGGGGCAGCTTGTCCGCCTGCTTAACGTTCCGATGGAAAAAGCCACGCAATTTCACGAATACAGCACCGGAAAGGCGCACGCAGACGCGTTAAAGGATGCCTGGACAGCAAATCACGGGGCGGCGGGTCGTGAGTGGGTTAAATGGCTGGCAGAACACCAGCAGGAGGCAAAGGACACGGTAAGGACATGCCGTGAGCGGTGGCGCAACCTGATACCGGAGAGCTACGGCGAACAGGTTCACCGTGTGGGGGAGCGATTTGCCATACTGGAGGCCGCGCTTGTGCTTTCAGGTCATGTTACTGGCTGGGATGAGCAGGAATGCCGCGATGCCATACAGCATAATTTTAATGCCTGGGTGAAGGAGTTCGGCACGGGTAACAGGGAGTTTAAACAGATGGTTGAACAGGCAGAGGCTTTTTTAGCGTCGTTCGGATTCAGCAGATACCTTCCCTGGCCCAACTCTGACGAGCGTGATTTACCGATTAAAGAGCTTGCCGGATACAGAAAGGGGAGTATCAGAAACGAAGATGACGAGTTCCGTTTTTACACGTTCCCGCATGTATTTGAGGGTGAGATAGCACAGGGATTTAATCCGTCTCACTTTGCCCGCGCGTTGAGTGCTGCCGGAATGCTGGAAGCGGGTAACGATCGCCGTTACAAGAAAAAGGCGCTCGGCAAAATTGGGGGGAAGCAGCATGTTTTTTACGTGCTGATGTTCCAGCCAGAAAGCGAAGAAGATTAATTTTTTCTCGCGTGTAGGGTGAAAATTTTGCGGGTTATGCGGGTTATTTCTGTGGATAAATCAGTATCCATATGATTATTAAAGGAATGGCAGGAAAATCGTAACCCGTAAAATACCCAAAATAACCCGCAAAACGGCAGTTATAACCCGCAAAAGTGCGATTATAACCCGCAGAATTTCACCATAAGGGTGTAAACAAGCGTAACAATCAACGTTAAAACCGGAGAACAGACAGCATGACAGCACAGATAGCGGCTTACGGGCGGCTGGTGGCTGACCCGCAGTTAAAGACCACCAGCAAGGGAACACAAATGGCGATGGCGAGTATGGCGGTTCCCCTGCCATGCAGCCAGGCAGATGACGGAACGGCGACGATGTGGTTATCCGTCCTGGCGTTTGGCAGACAGGCCGACGCACTGGCAAAACACCAGAAAGGCGAACTGGTGAGCGTGGCGGGTAACATGCAGGTAAGCCAGTGGACAGGCCAGAACGGCGAAACGCGGCAGGGCTGGCAGGTCATCGCAGACAGCGTAATCAGTGCGCGAACGGCGCGACCGGGCGGCAAAAAAGGCCAGCAGGGCCAGGCTACTGACGCACTGAACAGGGCAAAACAACAGACAGGCCAGCACGATGATCCGTACGGGGACGGAATACCGTTTTAAGCAGTGAGGTACAGCATGATTAAAGACAGCAAAGCGGAAGAACTGGAGGCTAAAGGGCTGTATGATGCGCCGCGCGATAAATGCACTCTATCTTGTGCGATAAATGGCATCCACGCGGCGTTTCATTATTTGAAAAAGAATTACATTTCAGGTTGCGTTATGACAGTCCCAACAGGGTGGTAGCGGTAGATCGTTGACAGTCCAATATCATAGATAATTGCCAGCCGCTTTCTGTCATACCCTTTCTGGAGCAATCTTGCGATCTGCTCATGCTGCTCCTTCGTCAGTTTCGGGCGACGTCCTCCAACTCTCCCTTGTGCTCGCGCAGCAGCCAGTCCTGCCAGCGTGCGCTCAACTATCAGTTCACGCTCCATTTCTGCCAGTGCACCCATCATATGAAAAAAGAACCTTCCCATCGGAGTGCTGGTATCGATTGAATCCGTCAGACTGCGAAAATTGACACCTTTTGCGCGTAGCTCTTCTGTGAGAGCAATGAGGTGTTTCATTCTTCTACCCAACCGATCCAGCTTCCAGACCACCAATGTATCCCCTCTTTTAAGGCACTTTAAAGCGCGTTTCAGGCCTGGACGTTCCGACTTGGTTCCGCTCATTTTGTCCTCAAAAATCTGTTCACATCCTGCGCACATTAATGCTTTGCGTTGCAAATCTGTGTTTTGGTCATTTGTTGACACACGTATGTAGCCAATCAGCATTAAAAATACTCCCTTTTGAGTGGTTAAAGTACTGAGATAATGTGGGGAGGATTTGAGAGATAAACGTTGGTTTGGGGGAAGGCTCTGCATTGCCTGTTGGTGTACCGGTTCCGTGGCCCAC
>OBZP01000027.1_pt1 | contig 35159 bp, 26 predicted proteins | sample 1476991 | NCBI WGS metagenome assembly OBZP01 (sample SAMEA2580255, study PRJEB22360) | human gut metagenome | biome: human gut; feature: human-associated habitat; material: faeces | place: Denmark | collected 2008/2010 | reverse complement strand
AGCTCGGCACACCGGACGGCACACCGATACCGAGATAAGTGAGCCCCGACTCAGCCAACACCGCCGTGCCCGCCGACAATGACAGTTGCACAGCCAATACCGGCAGAATATTCGGCATAACATGGCTTATGAGCACACGCCACCCGCTGGCACCATTGGCCAAGGCCGATTCCACATATGACGAGCGGGACGCCAGCAACGCTGCGGGGCGAGCCACACGAGCCAGATTCAACCCATATCCGAAGCCGCAGGCGATCACAATCACCGCGATTGACGCTCCCAACGGCACAGCCAGAATCAACGCAATCAACACGGTGGGAACGGAAATCAACGCATCAACTACCACTACCGAAGAACTGGCGAGCGCCGCATTGCGCGCCACCATGGCCGCGATGAGCAGCAGCCCCCAAGCCATAGATGCCACTACGGTCAGCAGCACGATCACAAGATTGGTATGTGAGCCGGCCAGCAGCCAGCTGAACACGTCCGCGCCGGTGCCGTCAGTGCCGAGCCAGTGCTCGGCGGACGGCTTGGCCCATACATGGTAGCCATCAGTGGCCCACAGCGATTGCGGGGTCCAGAACAGGGAAACGATGGCAATGAGCAACCACAGAGCGAGCACGATAAGTGCGAATTTGCCCTCGGCACGACGCCACATGGAGTGCAGGACGATGACGAAGGCAGCCCGTCGACCACCAGTCGTCGCACGACGAACATTGCTCATGCGGTCACCTCCGTAATGGCGGTAGCGGTTTTCAGACGCGGGTCGAGCACGCGGTGGAGCAAATCGACCACGAGGCCGACAGTCAAAAAGAACGCGGCCAGCAGGAACAGCTCGCTTTGCACGGCAATCAGGTCGCGGTTGCCCACGTCGGTCACAAGACCGTTGCCGATGCCCGGTAACGCAAACAGGTTTTCGATGACCATCACGCCAGTGACCATCGAAGCGAAGGTCAGCCCGATAACAGACACCAGCTGCGGGGTTGCCAACCGCAATCCCACACGCAACACCGCCTGAGTGCGCGTCATGCCACACGAGCGTGCCATATCGATGTAGCCGGAACTGGCTAAATCCCCTAAGGCCGCGCGCGTGTATCGCATAAGCGATGCTCCCACGATGATGCCGACCGATACAGCCGGCAATACCAACGCTGATATCGCCGAACCGGGTGCGCCCCAGCCATCCAGCGGGAACCCTTGCGAGGGAAACACGTCAAGCAATCCTACGCCGCGCCCGAACAACAGAATCAGCAGCAGACCGCCCCACAACGCAGGTACGGCACCGCCGACAATAGCCAGTACATGAAACACCGCACGCACCGTTGCGCTGCGGGCCAGTACCGCCGCACAGCCCAGCGGCAAGCCGATGGCCAAGGCGATGAGCAGGGCAAGAATAATCAGGGGAAAGGTGATGGACGCACGTGCGCCTACCAAGGAGGTTACGGAGCGACCAGTCAGGATTGAAGTGCCGAAGTCACCACGGGCCAGCGCACTCATCCAATCGAAGTATTGTGCAATCAATGGCCGATTCAGACCGAGTTGTTCGCGTAGCTGGGTCACACGCTCAGGCGGCGAGTTGACGCCGGCCATCACGGAGGCCACATCGCCAGGCAGAATGCGCAATGCTGCGAAAACCACCACGGACAGGCCGAACAACGCCACCACGAATAACGCCAGCCGTTTCAACACGAATCGCATAATGCCTACTTTACTTGGATCAACAATGAGCCCCCTCACTGAGGGAGCTCATTGCTGTAACGAACTACTTCGTGTAGGTCACGTTGTAGAGGGGCAGAACGGTCTGGTTGAGGTCGAAGGGGAATCCTTCAACGCCCTTGGCCGTGGCGGTGGTGATGCGGTAGTTGAACAGCCAGTCGGCCGGCGCATCCTCGGAGACAAGCTTGGCGGCCGCGGCGAACTTGGCATCACGCTCCTTGTCGGAGGTGGCGGCAACACCCTCGTTGTACAGCTTGGTCACATTCTTGTTGTCGTAACCGAAATAGTATGTCGGATCGGTCCACGATGCGAAGTCGTGGCTTTCGTTGTGGTCCACCAGCGAAATATCGAAGGTGTGGTTGGTGTACACATCCTGCAGCCACGTGGAGAACTCCACCACATTCACCTTCAGGTCGATGCCGATGGGCTTGAGCTGGGAGCGCAGCTGGTCTCCGAGCTCGGTGCCGTAGATGTTGGCGTAGGTCAGCGTAAGTTGAAGCGGCTTGTCGGTGGAATAGCCGGCTTCAGCCATGAGCGACTTGGCCTTGTTCTGATCATACGGGTACAGATTCGTCAGATCCTCGTAGCCGGGGTCGAGAGACGGGATCGGGCCGCCGAGCGCCTTGTCCGCACCGCCGCGAGAGGCGATGAGCTCCTTGTGGTTGATGGCGTAACGGATGGCCTGGCGAATGCGCTTGTCAGCCAGTTTGGAACCGGAAGCGTTGTTGAAGCCGAGCACGAACTTGTCGGTGCCGTTGCCGGCTTTGACCGTGTACTTGGCGGAATCGGACTTGAACGGTTCGGCGAGGTTCTCGGTAATCGGGGCGAGCACCTGCACGTCACCGGACTTCAGCGCATTGACCGCGGCGTTGTCGTCGGCCAGATACTTGACGACCACGGTGGGCGTCTTGGCCTTGTTCTTGCCCCAGTACTTCTCATTGGCCTTCAGCGTGATCGAGCTGTTTTCCACGAACTTGGCAACGGTGTAGGGGCCGGAGCCGACGGCCTGCGTCTTCAGGTCATACTTGGCGTCCTTGTCGAACACGAGCCCTGCGCGACCGGTCAGGGTCCACAACAGGTTGGAGTTCGGCGTCTTGAGCGTGATCACCGCGGTGTCGGCGTCCTTGGCCTCCACCTTGCTGACGGCGGCGAGCGCGTCGGCGTCGTGGTAGCCCTTAGCGATCAGCTCGTTGATGGACCAGGCCACGTCCTCGGCGTCAAGTTTGTCGCCATTGGAGAAGGTCATGTTCTTATTGAGGTGGAAGGTGTAGGTCAGGCCGTCCTTGGACGTCTCCCAGCTGGAGGCGATGGCGGGAGCGACCTGGTTCTTGGAGTCACGTGCCACGATGCCTTCGTATACGTTGCCGATCAGGATCTGGTCAAGCGCGGAGCCGGCGGTGTTGCGGATGTCCAGATTGGTGGGGGCCAGTTTGAGGCCGATGGTCACGGTGTCGGCATATTGGTTGCTGGACGAGGCCGACTTGTCATCTTTCTTACCGCCGAAAGCGAGCGTGACGCCGATGACGACCGCCACTGCCACGATGACGGCAATCAGTGAGATCAGCCACCACTTCGGGCCGTTTTTTTTCGGATTCTTTGCACGCGAGGCAAGGCTCGCATCTGTGGTTGCGCCGTCTTCGATGTGCGCACCATTGTCTTGAGACATGGTTCTTCCTCTGTATATGTTGTGTTCTACGGTTGGCCGCCACGCTGGGTCGACCACCGCAGGCCATCATAGCCATGGGACTGTAGAATTGCGCATGAAATCCATCTTGAATCTGGAGGGTTATCATGCTGGTCGCCGTTGATATCGGCAATACGAACATCGTGCTGGGCTTTTTGGATGGCGATACCATCGCCGGCACCTACCGCATCACCACCAAAGCCAACCATACGTCTGATGAGTATGGGCTGTTTCTGACTGAATTCCTGAGAATGAGCGGTTTTCAGCCATCCGATGTGGACGATGTGATCATCTGTTCGGTGGTGCCGAAAGTGATGCACTCCTTCCGTTCGTCCATCGTCAAATTCCTCGACATTGATCCGATGGTGGTGGGACCGGGCATCAAGACCGGTATGAACGTGCGCGTTGACGATCCGAAATCGCTGGGTGCGGATATTCTGGCCGACTGCGCCGGTGCCTATTACGAGTATGGCGGCCCAGTGCTGGTGGCTGATTTCGGCACCGCCACCACGTTCACGCACGTGAGCGACAAGGGCGTGGTCGATTCCGGCGTCATCACCACCGGCATCCGTGCCGGTGCGGCCGCTCTGTGGGGAGATACGGCCCAGCTGCCGGAAGTGGAAATTACGCGACCGGATACGATTCTGGGCACCAACACCAAGACCTGCATGCAGGCCGGTTTGTATTACACGTTCTTGGGCGGTGTGGAGCGCACGATTCGTCAGTTCCGCAGAGAGCTCGGAGGCGAGGATTTCAAGGTGATCACCACCGGTGGCCTCGGTCGAGTGTTTGAGAATGACACCGAGCTGATTGACGTGTATGACCCGGATTTGATTTTCAAGGGCATGGCGCACATCTACTCGCGCAATGTGAAGTGACGTAGTATGCAGGAATCGGCCGCGTATAGCGCGGTCGATTCCGACCCAACCCCGAATCCCTACTTAATCGTAAAGCCCTGATTGAGGCCGTATTCTCGGAGGTCTTTCTGCCATTGGGCCAGGCCTTCGGAGAGACTGACTTTCTTGCCGGGCTTCTCCAATGGTTCGAGCGGGTTGCCTTCCTTGTCCTTCATACCCATCTCAATGGCTTCCTGTCGCTGCTGATAGGCGTGGAAACTGCCGGACCACTCGTATGCCTGGCCCACCGTCGATTTGAAGTCACTGCGCGCATACACTTCGAATGGCAGATACTGGTATCCGACCGACACATCCTCGGCGGCCTCCGACAGTACCCGGTTGAACTTCTGCCCGCCGAAATACGGGATTTCAATGCCACGGTCATTGGTAATCGTGGTTTTATCCAGAAAATCAGCGGAATTCAAGGTGGCGTAATCGGCCGGGAAGGCACCGCCGTCTACACGCGCGCTAATGCCTTGGGCGTCATGCGCCACAAAGTCCACGAAACGATAGGCCGCATCCGGCTTACGGGTCAGTTGCAACACGGTCAGCGCCGAGCCGCCATTTTCGGCGTTGGCAGGCTGCCCACCATAGGTGGGCATGGGAGCCACGCGCCACAGACCGGCCGCGCCCGGCACATTGGACAGCAGCAGCGACGGCATCCAAGCCCCAGAGAACACGGAGGCGATGGTGCCGGTGCCCACTCTGCTTTTCCACCGATCCGACCATGTGGCGGAGGTGGTGTCAACAAGCCCCTCATCGATCATTTTCTGCCAGAATTCGGTGAACCGTTGGGTGCCGGCATCCTCATCCAAATCGATGGTCACGGTTTTGCCGTCGGCCGACGTGTGGAACGGCTGACCACCGGCGAGCCAGACCATCGCGTCATAGAAACTGCCGTCGCCCGAGTCGGCGGCGATATACGCGCCGATCTCCTTGAGCTTTTCGGCGGCCTCGTAATAGTCATCCCAAGTCTTGATCTTGGTGGCGTCCACGCCGGCTTGGCGGAACACGTCTTCGTTGTAGAAGAAGCCCATCGGGCCCGAATCCATGGGCAGTCCATAGGTACGGCCGGCGAGCTGCACGGACGACCATGTGCCGAGGGTAAAGAAGTTGGAATAATCCGAGCCGATTTTGTCGGTCAGATCAAGCAATTGGCCGGAGACCGCGTACTGCAACAGTGCATAGTATTCGATTTGAGCCACGTCCGGCGTGCCGTAACCGTCTTGAATGGCGGTATTAAGATTGCCGTAGCCGGAGATATTGGTCCATTTCACGCGGATGTCCGGATTGGCTTTTTCGAAACGGCGGATGACCTCCCCCATGCTCGGTTCCCAGCTCCATACGCTGATCTCCGTACGGTTGTCGTCCGTGGCCTGCCCGCACGAGGCCAGGGATACGGAAAGGATGGCAGTCACTGCTATGGTTGCCATTCTTTTGATTCGCTGTCCGATCACTCGCATGGTGACGAGTGTACTAGGCGGGGCTTAAAACGGTAAAAGCCCCGTGACGGGATTCGTCACGGGGCTTTGTGTATCAGGTGAGATTAGCTAGGCAGTCTCAGCGAGGGTTCAAGGCTTACTTCACGGTGAAGCCCTGATCCTTGCCGTAATCCTGCAGTGCCTTCTGCCAAGCGGCGATACCGTCAGTCAGCTTCTGGTCGCCGGTGTAGGACTTGCCAAGGTAGTCGCCGAAGATGGTGCGGGCCTTGACCTCGTAGGGCAGGAACTGGTAGTCGGAGGACACGTTCTCAGCAGCCTGAGCCAGAACCTCGTTGTACTTCTGACCACCGAAGTAGTCAACGTCCTCGCCATCGGCGTTCTTCACAGTGGTGGTGTTCTTGAAGGAGTCGGACTCCATGGAGGCCTTGTCAGCCGGGAATGCACCGCCGGCCACACGGGTGGCCACGCCGTCGCCGTGGTTGGCGTACTCGATGAACTGGTAAGCAGCGTCAGCCTTCTTGGTGGAGGCGAGCACAGCCAGCGAAGAACCACCGTTCTCGGAGTTGGTGGTGGAGCCGTCAGCGGTCGGCATCTGGGTCACACGCCACTTGCCAGCGCCGTCAGCAGCGGAGTTGGCCAGGTTGGCAGGCATCCAAGCGCCAGTGAACAGGGAGGCGATGGTGCCGTCGACCATGCCCTTGAACCAGTCCTCAGACCAGCCAGCGGTCTTGGTGTCGAGCAGGCCCTCGTCCAGCAGCTTCTGCCAGAAGTCGGTGAAGGTCTTGACGCCCTTGTCCTCGGTCAGGTTGACGGTGACTTCGGAACCATCGGAAGAGGTCTGGAACGGCTTTGCACCGGCCAGCCAGGTCATGGAGTCGAAGAAGCCGGCGTCACCGGTGTCGGAGGTGATGTAGTAGTTGTCGCCCAGAGCGTGAATCTTCTTGGCGGCGTCGTAGTACTGATCCCAGGTCTTGATCTGCTCGGCGTCAACACCGGCCTTGTCGAAGACCTCCTTGTTGTAGAAGAAGGCCATTGGGCCGGAATCCATCGGCAGGCCGTAGACCTTGCCGGCGAACTGCACGGAAGCCCACGGGCCAGGGGTGTAGAAGTCGGAGTAGCCGGAGGTCTTGTCGGTGATGTCCAGCAGGTTGCCCTTGATGGCGTACTGCGGGATGGCGTAGTACTCAACCTGAGCGACGTCCGGAGCACCGGAGCCGGCCTCGATGGCGTTATCAAGCTGGGTGTATTCCTTGGTGTTGGTGCCGACGTTCTTGAGATCGACCTTGATGCCGGTCTTCTTGGTGAAGTCCTTGGCAACCTGGGTCAGCGTGGGCTCCCAAGCCCACACGGTGATTTCGGTAACGTCCTTATCTTGAGCCGGCTTGCCACTGGCGGTGTCGGAACCGCAGGCGGCAACGGAACCCAGCATGGCAACCGCACCGGTAAGTGCAATGGCCTTCTTAGCAACGGTGAACTTCATCGTTCTGTTCTCCTTCCTTGGATCGCCTTTCGGCGGTCTGCAGTGATTGTCACCACAACAGCATGGCAACTCTCCTCGTCGTCATGCTATCGTGAACCATCACTCTATGGTTCAGTAGTCACAAAACGGCTTTGTTTCGCCACTTTGTAGCTATGGTTGCGATAACATCTTTTATTATACACATTCTTCGGCAACACGCCATCTTGGTATCGCAATCCGCGCGCCACTGCTCCCATGGCATAAGAAAATCGGGCGCTCCGAAGAGTGCCCGATCCTGTTATCGCAACCTCCCGCTACAGAAACCACAGGAGGAAGTCTGCTGCGATTGCCGTTACTTCACCTGGTAGCCCTGCTGCTTGGCGTAATCCTGCAGGTCCTTCTGCCAGGAAGCCACGGCATCGGAGAGCGTGGTCTTGCCGGTGTAGGCATCGCCGGCGTAGTCGCCGAACTTGCCGCGAGCGTAGACCTCGAAGGGCAGGAACTTGTAGCCGGTGGACACATTGGCTGCGGCCTTGGCCAGCTCCTCGTTGAACTTCTGACCGCCGAAGTACTCGTGGGCCTTGCCGTCGGAGTCGGTCAGGGAGGTCATGTTGAGGAAGTCGTTGGACTTGAGGGTGTCGTTGTCGGCCGGGAAGGCACCGCCGTCAACACGGGTCTTAATGCCCTCGGCGTCGTGGCAGGCGTATTCCATGAACTTGTAGGCGGCGGCGACCTTGGCCTTGTCGTCGGACTTCACGATGACCAGCGAGGAACCACCGTTCTCGGAGTTGGTCTCGGAGCCGTCTGCGGTCGGCATCTGGGCGATGCGCCACTTGCCGTCACCGTTCGGAGCGCCGGAAAGCAGGTTGTACGGCATCCAAGCGCCGGTCAGCAGGGATGCGATGGAGCCGTCATCCAGACCCTTGTTCCAATCGTCGGTCCAGCCGACGGTCTTGGTGTCGATGAGATCTTCGTCGATCATCTTCTGCCAGAAGTCGGTGAAGGTCTTGACGTTCTTGTCACCGGTCAGGTTGATGGTCACGGCCCCGCCGTCCTTGGAGGTCTCGAACGGGGTCGCGCCGGCCAGCCAGGTCATGGAGTCGAAGAAGCCGGCGTCACCGGAATCGGAGGTGATGTAGGAGTCCACGGCGCGAATCTTCTTGGCGGCCTCGTAGAAGTCGTCCCACGTGCGCACCTGAGTCGGATCGACGCCGGCCTTGTCGAAGACGCCCTTGTTGTAGAACCAGGCCATCGGGCCGGAATCCATCGGCAGGGCGTAGACGCCGTCATTGATGTTCACCGAGGACCACGTGCCCGGGGTGTAGAAGTCCTTGAAATCGGAGGCACCGAGATCGGAAAGGTTCTCGAGGTGGCCGCGAATCACGTATTCGGGCAGTGCGTAGTATTCGATCTGGGCGATGTCCGGAGCACCGGAGCCTGCCTCGATGGCGTTGGACAGTGCGTTGTACTCGTCCTTGTTGGTGCCGGCGTTGGTCACCTTCACCTTAATGTTCGGGTTCTTGGCCTCGAATCCCTTGACCGTACGAGGCAGTGTGGAATCCCAGGACCACACGGTCAGCTCGACCTTCTTATCAGAGGAGCCGGTGCTTCCGCCATCCCCGGCAGAAGTGGAACCGCAGGCAGCTACAGAGGAGAGCATGGCCACAGCACCAATCAGGGCAATTGTCTTCTTGCCGAACTTCATCGTTCTTTCCTTCCTTGTTATGGGAAACGACGGGACTTGGCGTTTTGTTCCAAGCCTTGTATCGTTTCAAAGAAACGGTACCACATGTTTTATGTTTACGCAAACACGACACGTCGCACCATAGTGACTAACCACAAACCGAAACCATAGTGACTAACCGCAAACCGAAGGAGATGCATCCCGCTCATGACCACTCACAACAGCCAGTATTCCGCCGAAACCGCCCATCCCGACAAGCAGGAAAGCAGCCCGGCGCCGACCGCCGCCGGCACCACGGCCAGTAACGTCTCCACAACTGGCAACGCAACCACGCCGGACGCCAGCATCGCCCTCAACGCCGACGCCACTCCGGTAGCCGACGTTCCCCCGCGTCTGTTCGGCTCATTCGTAGAACATCTGGGCCGTTGCGTCTACGGCGGCATCTACGAGCCCAGCCATCCCACCGCCGACGAAAACGGCTTCCGCCAAGACGTGCTTGATCTGGTCAAGGAACTGGGCGTCACCTGCGTACGCTACCCCGGCGGCAATTTCGTATCCAACTACAACTGGGAAGACGGCATCGGCCCACGCGAGAATCGCCCCGTACGCCGCGACCTGGCCTGGCATTGCACCGAAACCAATGAAATGGGCATCGACGACTTCTACCGCTGGAGCCAGAAAGCCGGCACCGAAATCATGCTTGCCGTCAACATGGGCACCCGGGGTCTGAAGGCCGCGCTCGACGAGCTCGAGTATGTCAACGGCGCGCCCGGCACCGCTTGGGCGGATCAGCGCGTGGCCAACGGCATCGAGGAGCCGATGGATATCAAGATGTGGTGCATCGGCAACGAAATGGACGGCCCGTGGCAGGTGGGCCACATGAGTCCGGAAGAATATGCCAGCGCGGTGGACAAGGTGGCCCACGCCATGAAGCTCGCCGAGTCCGGTCTCGAACTCGTGGCCTGCGGTTCCTCGGGTGCCTATATGCCGACCTTCGGCACGTGGGAGAAGACCGTGCTCACCAAGGCTTACGAGAATCTCGACTTCGTCTCCTGCCATGCCTACTACTTCGACCGCGGCCATAAAACCCGGACCGCCGCCTCCATGCAGGACTTCCTGGCCTCTTCCGTCTCGGACGCGGCCGATCAGGCGCGAGAAGCCAACAACGGCACCAAAGACATCGCCCTGTCCTTCGACGAATGGGGCGTATGGTATTCGGACAAGTGGAACGAGCAGGAAGACCAGTGGAAGGCGGAGGCCGCGCAGGGTTTGCACCACGAGCCATGGCCTAAGTCTCCGCATTTGCTGGAAGACATCTACACCGCGGCCGACGCGGTGGTCGAAGGTTCCCTGATGATCACCCTGCTCAAGCACTGCGATCGCGTGCGTTCCGCCTCGCGCGCCCAGCTGGTCAACGTCATCGCCCCCATCATGGCCGAGGAACACGGCCCGGCATGGCGGCAGACCACGTTCTACCCGTTCGCCGAAGCCGCCCTTCACGCGCGCGGCCAGGCCTACGCTCCGGCCATCAGCTCCCCCACCATCCATACCGAGGCATATGACGACGTGCCGGCCATCGACGCGGTAGTCACGTGGGATGAACAGGCCCGCACCGGTCTGCTGCTTGCCGTCAACCGCGACGCCAACACCCCGCACACGCTCACCATCGACCTTTCCGGGCTGCCCGGCCTGCCCGGTCTCGGCACGCTCGCGCTCAGCAAGGCGCAACTGTTGCATGAGGACGATCCGTACCGCACCAACACCGCCGAAGCGCCCGAAGCCGTCACGCCGCAACCGCTCGACATTGCAATGAACGCCACCGGCACCTGCACGGCAACGCTTCCCGCCATCTCCTGGATCAGCGTGGAATTCCACGGCTAAAAGACGGAGAGTCACGCCCGTACCAAGTACAGTCAAGTCCAATACGACCAGGGCCCGTCAATCACCATACGATTGACGGGCCTTGTCATTCACTTCGGATATTTCGAACCACGGATTCATCAGGCGCGCGCCAACGCCGGTGAGGACTCGCGCAGGGAGAGGCTATAGGGGGCCTCGATGGTTTGGGCGGGGGCACGGCTGCCGGATTCGACCTGTTGGATGATGGATTCGACGGCCAGTCGGGCGATGGCTTCCCTGCCGGGGTTAACGGTGGAAAGAGACGGCACCATGTAGGCCGATTCCTCCACGTCATCGAAGCCGATAACGCGAACATCATCCGGCACGGCAACGCCGCGTTCGCGCAGTTCACGCAGCACGCCCCACGCCAGCAAGTCATTCAAAGCGAACACGGCATCGAATTGCAGGCCACTCTCCAGCATGGTGTCCACCGCGACCAAACCGTCGGCGCTCCCCCAGCCTTGGGTTTCGATAAGCAGACTGTCATCACAGGGGATGCCGCGCGCGGCCAGCGCCTCACGATATCCGTGGGTGCGGATGGAGCCCGACGAGAAATCGTGCTCGGGGTGGGGCACGGCACCGACTACGGCGATGCGGCGGCAACCGGCATCAAGCAGGTGATAAGTCGCGGCGGCGGCCCCTTCGCGATTGCGAATCACTACGTGCGGCGCGTTGACGCCGAACAAACGTTCACCCAACAGTACAAGCGGGTAATCGCCATCCAAAGCCGCGATATCGTCAACCGTCATCATCAGAGGGCTTAAGATGAGCCCGTCCGCGCTGTGCGTGCCCATCGATGCGATGCTTTCCAGCTCGCGGGCACGATTGTTAGTGGTGGATTCCACGATGACGCCGTAGCCATGTTGCCGGGCCTCGGCCAGAATATCCTCGGCGAGTTCGGAGAAGTACACCTGCCGCAGATCGGGAATAACCAGCTTGAGCAACCGGGTACGCCCGGAACGCAGGTTTCTGGCCGACGAGTTGACTTTGTATCCGAGCCTGTCGATGGCTTCCGCAATACGCGCGGCCATCGCCTCGCTCATATATGGCTGTTTGTTCAGAAAATTAGACACCGAGGCTACCGAAACACCGGCCTCATGGGCCACGTCCGCCATCGTCACTCTGTTTTTGCCTCGCACAGTGACCACCCTACCCGACTTTGCTGGAGATACGAAAACGACTCCCCTGCTACGATGAGCAGCAAGGGAGCCGTTGGGTAATTAGGCGCTATGCGCGGTTTTACAGCTTGACGACAAGTACGCCGTTGGGCTGGATGGCGGCCGTGTGCTCGGACTCGTTGACCTGGGCCAGCGAGGCGACCAGCGGTTCGCCTTCCACGTCCACGACCGCAACATCGTGGGTGCGGTTGAACAGGAACACGAAGTGGTTCTCGCCAGTTTCGTCCGCACGCTCGACGCGCAGCACTTCACCGCGATCGTCCTCAGCCGAAGTCTCGATGCCGAGTTCCTCCAGCAGCACGGGCAGGCTCTTGGCCAAACCCTCACGGCCGAGACGGGCACCGACGTATGCGGCCTTGCCGTCGCCGAAGTCGTTGACGGTGATGGCGGGAGCGCCGTCGAAACCGGTCCACTTATCTGCCTTGAAGGAGGCGACCACGTGAGCGGTATCGGCCACGGAGGTGATCACGTCGGCGAAATCGTGCGCCACGGTTCCGTTGTCCAAGTCAAGGTGGTCCATGGCACCGGGGAAGTCGTTGCCCATCGGGGCGAATTCCTCAACGCGCACACCCACCACGTCACGGATGGAACCGGGGTAGCCACCCAGCCAGACGTGATCCTTGTCGTCCACCAGACCGGTGTAGTAGGTCACGAACAGCTTGCCGCCGTTCGCCACATACTCGCGCACGCGGCGCGTGGTCTCTTCGGACAGGATGGTCAGGCTCGGCAGCACGACGGCTTCGTACTCGTCCCAAGGGCCGCGAACCGGCACCACGTCTGCGGTCAGACCGTTGTCCGCCAGCGCGCGGAACCACGCGAGCGGCTCGGTCCAATGGCGTACCTCCTGAGTAGGCGTGGCGGTGTGTTCCGTAGCCCACTGGGACTCGTAATCGAAGACGACGGCGACCTTGGACTTGACCAGCTTGGTGCTCAGCAGGCCCTCGTCAGCAAGCTTGTTGAGGTCGGCACCCAGCTCGCACACATCGCGGAAGATCTGGGAGTCGGGGCCCGCGTGAGGAACCATCGAAGAGTGCCACTTCTCGGCACCGGCCTTGGACTGGCGCCACTGGAAGTAGCAGATGGCGTCGGAGCCCATGGCCAAGTGGGCCAGGGAGTCGCGCACCAATTCGCCGGGCTCGACGCGATAGTTGATCGGGCGCCAATTGACGGCGGAGCTGGAGTGCTCCATGAGGAACCACGGATTCTTGCGGGCGATGCCGTCACATAGGGAGGCCGAGTAAGCCAGCTCGTCGAAGTGGGCTTCGCCAGGCGTGAAGTAGTGATCGTTGGACACGAAGTCCACGTCGTAACCCCACTTGTCGTAATCGATGCCGGCACCGCCGGCGGAGACCATGAAGTTGGTGGTCTGCGGCTTGGGGGCGATCTCGAGCAGGGCGTCGCGCTCGGCCTTGTAAAAGTCGAGCAGGGCGTCGGAGCTGAAGCGCTTCCAGTCAAGCAGTTTGCCCGGATTCATGAAGTTGCCATCGCCGATGAAGCGCGGCGGGATGATCTCGGAGAAATTGTTCATGCGCTGCGCCCAGAAGGCGGTGCCCCAGGCGTCGTTGACAGCGTCGATGGTGCCGTACTTCTTCTCGCACCACTTCTGGAAGGCGCGCTCGGCGTCTTCGGAATAGTCGAAGCGGTTGTGGCAGCCGTACTCGTTGCTCACATGCCAAGAGACCACATAGGGGTTGTCCTTGTAGTGCTCGGCCATCTTGCGGCACAGGTTGAGTGCGTAGTCAAGGAAGACCGGGCTGGTGGCGCGCCAGTGCTGGCGGGCACCGGGCTGGCAGACGTCGCCGCGATAGTCGACCCAGAGGATCTCCGGGTGGGCCTGGGTCATCCACATCGGCGGGGATGCGGTGCCGGAGGCGAGATCGACGGCGATGCCGGCCTTGCCGAGCTTGTCGATGACGCGATCGAGCCAATCGAAGTCGTACACGCCTTCTTCGGGCTCAAGCTTGGCCCAGGAGAAGATGGCTACGGAGACGAGGTTGACGCCGGCCTGCTGCATAAGCTCGATGTCTTCGTCCCAGACTTCCTCCGGCCACTGGTCGGGGTTGTAGTCGCCGCCGTACCAGATGCGGGGCTTGTTGCCCGCAAGCGGCTGCGGCCACTTGAACTCTTTACGTTCCATGATGATTCAGCTCCTTTATTGATTTTTATCGATAATCTGCGTCTACGGGAATAACAGACACACAAGGAGGCACCTGCACAATTCTCAACAATGCGAATATCTGCATAGGTGCCTCCTTCTGTTAGTGGTTATGCCTTTATCTCGGCTCCCTCCACCAGAAGGGAGCCAAAGTACGCTCACTCCTTGACGGCGCCTGCGGCCAGGCCGGACTGCCAGTACTTCTGCAGGCACAAGAACGCGATGACCAAGGGGATGATCGTGATCAGGGAGCCCGTGATCACCAGGTTCTGGATCGCCTGGCCGCCGGCCGTGCTCGCCTGGTCCTTCCACTGGTTCAGGCCGATGGTCAGCGGGTACCAGTCCGCGTCCTTGAGCATGATCAACGGCAGGAAGTAGTTGTTCCACGTCGCCACGATCGTGAACAGGGCCGTCGTCACGATGCCCGGAGCCAACAACGGGAGGCTGATCTGCCAGAACGTGCGGAACTCGGAGGCGCCGTCCACGCGGGCGGCCTCCAGCAGCTCCTGGGGCACGGCCTGCTCGCTGAAGATCCACATCAGGTACAGGCCGAACGGGCTGATCAAACTCGGTATAATCATGGCCCACGGGGTGTTCGTCAAACCCAATTTGGCGAACAGGAGGAACTGGGGGACCGCCAAAGCGATGCCCGGCACGCTGATCGCGCCGATGATGACCACGAACACCGCGTTGCGGCCCGGGAAGCGGAACTTCGCCAATGCGTAGCCGCCCATGATCGCCAGGAGGGTCGCGCCGCCGGCGCCGACCACCACGTACAGGATCGTGTTGAACAGCCAGCGCGCGAAGATCCCGTCCTGATAGGAGAACACGGTCGCGATGTTGTCGAACAAAGCGAACGTCTTGCCGAACCCCAGGCCGAACGTGCTCGTGAAGTCGGCCTGTGTCTTCGTCGCGTTGATCAGCAGGTACACGAACGGGAACAGGCAGTACACGGCGAAGACCGCGCACAGGACGGTCAACAACGTGGAACGCCTCGGGTTGTTCACGTTCGCGAACCCGGCCTTCGCGCTGCGCTTGCGTTCGGCGGCCTCGTCGGCGGCGATCCTCTTCTGGCGGGCCTTCTCCGCCTTCCTGGCGGCCTTCTCCTGGGCCTTGAGCTCGGCGTCGGTCAGGCGACCGGCGGCCGAAGTCGTTGCTGCACTCATCACATACGCTCCTTCACGATCATCATCGATTCCTCAACACGAACAGCGGTCATCGTCACTTCATCTGCTCCTTCAGGCTGTTCAACTGGACGATGTAGGCGATGGCCATGGTGATCACGGCCATCACGATCGCCAACGCGGCCGCATAATTCGACTGGTTGCCGCTGAAGCTCAGGTTGTACGCGTACATGTTCGGCGTGTAATACGTCGTGATCGCATTACCAGGAACCATGTTCTGCAAAATGCTCGGCTCGTTGAACAACTGGAACGAGCCGATGATGCTGAAGATCACCGTGATAGCCAGGCTGCCGCGCAATTCGGGAAGCTTGATGCTCTTCACGATCTGCCACTCCGACGCGCCGTCGATGCTCGCCGCCTCATACAGGGAATGCGGGATGGTCGACAGCGAGCTGTAGAAGATGAGCATGTTGTAGCCCGTGAACTCCCACGTCACGATGTTCCCGATGCTGGCCAACAACACGGAAGGGGCGAGCACGTCGATGTCCGTGCCCAGGAAATCGTTCAACGAACCCACCAGGCCGTACTTCGCGCCGTACACGAAACCCCAGATCAAAGTCGACACCACAGCCGGCACCGCGTAGGGCAGGAAGGTGGAGATGCGGAAGAACTTCGTGCCATGCAACTTCATCGAATCCAGCGCCAACGCCATCAAAGCCGACAGGCACAGCATGATCGGCACCTGCACGCACGTGAACAAAGCCACACGACCAACACTGCTCCAGAACTGGCCATCGCCCAACAGGCGCACGTAGTTCTCGAAGCCCACGAACTTGGTGCCGCCGATCATCTGCTTCTTGAAGAACGAAATATAGACGGCATACACGATCGGCACGATGAACACGAACACGAACACCACCGCAAAAGGCCACATGAACTTCCATCCACGCCAATCGGCCTTGTGCTTATTCACACGAGCCTTGCCCGAATGCACGGGCGCAGCTGCGATATCGGCTGAAGCCATTTCCAACCCCTCTCCTTCGAAGGTTGACCAAAATGTTTGCGTTATCATCATAACACTATCTGTAACATTGTCCAATCGTGTTGAGTACCGTGTTGAATTAAGGGTTTCTCAGTCACTCTGCTACAATGGTCACGAAAACAACGATGTTATCGTTAACGTAAGCGGCCTAAGATAAGCGCTGCAAACGAAACACCGACATTAATGAGTCAAGCGAGGGTGAAATGTCGAGGCCAACACAGGTGTCCATGCAAGACGTAGCGAAAGCCGCCGACGTTTCGCCACAGACAGTGTCCCGCGTGGCGAATGGCAGCGATGCGGTGAAACCCGAAACACGCCAGCGTGTCGAAGCTGCAATGGAGCGCCTTGGATATCGTCCGAATTATGCGGCCCGAGCCCTAAAGCACGGCCGCTTCCAGGATATCGGCGTGGTGATGTTCAACACCGCCACGTTCGGCAACGCCCGCATCCTTGATTCTATTGTGGCCAACGCGGCCGATGACGATTATTCAGTCACCATCCAGACCATGCGTCACGGTGCGGAACGCACGCTTTCCGCCGCCATCGATCGCATGCAGCGTCAGCCGGTGGATGGTGTCATCGTAGTGCTGGAGGAACGCATCTCCGATTTCGTCGGATACAAGCCTCCGCGAGAACTTCCAGTCGTGCTCATCTGCGAATCCGCCGCCGACCACTGCCCCACTGTTGACGCCGACCAGTATGGCTGCTCGACCGCTATCGTCGATTACCTGATGAGCAAGGGACACAAGACCGTCTACCACATTGCCGGACCGTCCACCTCGCGTGCCGCCGAAAGCCGCGCCCGCGGTTGGCGAGAAGCGTTGGAACAAATGGGAGCACGCGTACCGAGCATGTATATCGGCGATTGGTGCGCGGATTCAGGCTACCAGGCCGGCGTGGCGTTGGCCCACGACCCCGACTGCACGGCCATCTACGCCGCCAACGACCAGATGGCGTACGGCGCAATGCTCGGGTTGCAGTCAGTGGGCAAGCGTGTGCCCGAGGATGTCAGCATCGTGGGCGTCGATGATTCGCTGGTCGATATGGTCCCGCGCTTGAACCTGACGACCATGAAGCTGCGCTTTGACGACATTGGCGCCACCGCCTTCTCCATGGTCCGCCGTCAATGCGAAGGCGAGAAGATACCGGTCGGCGTCAAAACCGTAATCCCGCCGGAACTGATTGAACGCGGTTCCGTGCTCGACATCAGCTGACGAGCGGCATGCGCTGGCATCCACTGGTACCTGCCAGTGATCCACCTGCCAGTGATTCATAGGCAACGCCAGGGCATTAGTCAGACCGACATGGCCCGACGGCTGGGCGTGTCACGTCGCTGGCTGATCGAATTTGAACACGCCCGAGTCCCCAATCCCGAATTCTCCACCATTCTCAGCGCCCTGACTGAGCTTGGCTTGTCGCTGGATGTCCGCAAAACCCCGCAGCCCGCCGAACTCTATGAATGGTGACACCATGAGCGAAAACACTCTCAATGCATAAGAAATCAGATCTTAAGCGGCACACGGGAAACGAATTCGCGCTTCTCGCCTGTTATTGGATCGGTGAATCGCAGCATGCGTGCTACCAACTGCAATGGTTGGCTGAAATCGTCGTAGGGGCGCGTCTGGATGCGCGGGTAGAAGTCGTCGCCCACGATGGGCAGGCCGAGCGAATTCATGTGGACGCGCAATTGGTGGGTTTTGCCGGTGCGCGGGTGGAGTGTGTAGCGGCAGATGGGGTGATTCCCCGGATGGGGACCACCCTCCGGCGCTTCGCGCCACCTCCCGTCAGCGGGAGGGAAACAGAGGTCGCCGCGCTCGATGAGGGTTTCGGCGTTGGCCAAACCCGGTTCCTCGAATGCGGCCATCGTGCCGTGTTCCTTGGTGATGTGCGATCGGCGCAGCAATGGGAACGGGCGTGGCGGCTCGACCTGCATGATCGTGCCGAATCGCGGGCGGCTGATCGGCCGGCAGGGCGCCAGGCATTCATAGACCTTGACGGCCTGCCGGTTCTGGAACAGCATCTGATACGCGCCGCGGCAGGCCGGATCCCGCACGAACACCAATACGCCGGCGGTCATGCGGTCCAATCGGTGCGCTGGCGTGATGTCCGGCTCCCCCAGCCGCTCACGCAATCGGATCAGCGCGGTCTGCCGATACCACATGCCGCGCGGCATGGTGGCCAGAAAATGCGGCTTGTCCACCACGATGATCCGCTCGTCCTCATACAGCACGTCCATCTCAAACGGAATATGAGGCTCGTCAATCACATACCGATGTGGCTTACTCAACGGTCACGGACTTGGCGAGGTTGCGGGGCTTGTCCACGTCGTAGCCCTTGAGCTTTGCCATGTCCATGGCGAACAGCTGCAGCGGCACCACGTCAACCAGCGGGCTCATCAGCGTTGGGCAGGCGGGGCGCCAGAACACCACGTCAGCGTACCGTTCCACATCCGGGTCGCCCTGCTCGGCCACGGCGATGATGTACGCGCCACGAGCCTTGACCTCCTCGATACCAGAGATCACCTTGGCGTGCAACACATTGCGGCCGCGCTGCGGCGGCACGATGAACACCACGGGCTCACCCTCGTCCACCAGCGCGATCGGTCCATGCTTGAGCTCGCCGGCCGCGAAGCCCTCGGTGAACGTGTAGGCGATCTCCTTGAGCTTCAGTGCACCCTCAAGCGCCACCGGGTAGCCCACGTGACGGCCGAGGAACAAGAAGGAGTTGGCGTTCACCATGCGCTCGGCGGCCGCCTGGATGGTCTTGGGCTGGGTGTCGAGCACCCACTGAATCTTGCGCGGCATGTCTTTCAGGGAGTCAAGCACCTGATGAATCTCATCGCGGAACATCGCGCCCTTGACCTGCGCCAGATACAGGCCCAGCAGGTAGGCGGCGGTGATCTGCGCCACGAACGCCTTGGTGGATGCCACGGCAACTTCCGGGCCGGCGTGTGTGTAGAGCACGGCGTCGGATTCGCGCGGAATGGAGGCACCCTGCGTGTTGCAGATGGCCAGCACCTTGGACCCCTGTTCGCGCGCGTGGCGCAGGGCCATCAGAGTATCCATGGTTTCGCCGGACTGAGAAATGGCCACCACGAGCGTACGCGGGGTCAGAATCGGGTCACGGTAACGGAATTCGTGCGCGAGTTCGATTTCCACGGGGATACGCACCCAGTGTTCGATGGCGTACTTGGCTACCTGGCCGGCGTAGCTGGCGGTGCCGCAGGCCACGACGATGATTTTGTCGATGGCCTTGAAGTCGTGTTCGTCGATACGCACTTCATCAAGGGTGATGCCGCCATTCGTGTCGAAGCGGCCAAGCAGGGTGCGCTGCACTGCGGCAGGGTCTTCGTGGATCTCCTTGTCCATAAAGGAATCCCAGCCGCCCTTTTCGGCGGCCGAAGCATCCCAATCCACGGTGTAGGTCTTCGGGTTTTCGACCACGTTGCCGTTGAAATCGGCGACGATGACCTTGTCGGCGGACACGCATACGGCCTGATCCTGGTCGACTTCCATGGCGCGCTTGGTGTAGGCCACGAATGCGGCGACGTCGGAACCGAGGAAGTTCTCCCCCTCGCCAAGGCCCACGACCAGTGGCGAATCATGGCGGGCTCCGACCACGATGTCCGGCTGGCGGCAGTCGGTGGCCAGAATGGTGAACGCGCCTTCAAGCATGCGGGCCATACGGCGCACAGCCTTGAACAGGTCTGGCTTGCCTTCGTCCGCGATAATCTTGTCCACGATCTTGCCGAGCAGCTTAGCGGCCACCTCAGTGTCGGTGGCGGAGGCGAATCGGTAGCCTTCGGCTTGCAGGTCGAGACGCAGCTGAGAGGCGTTTTCGATGATGCCGTTATGGATGATAGCCACCTTGCCGTCCATGCTGGTGTGCGGGTGGGCATTCACGTCGCTCGGCTCGCCATTGGTGGCCCAGCGCGTGTGGCCGATGCCCACCGTCGGCTTGCGCTCGATGTCTTCGACCAGGTTCTTCAAACGGCCGGCCTTCTTGCGCACGACCACCTTATCCATGCCGGGCGCGGTCAGCGCCACACCGGCCGAGTCATAGCCTCGGTATTCCAGACGTTCCAGGCCTTGCAGGCAGACCTCCAAAGGCTTGCCGCATGCCGTTTCAATATTTCCCGCGTATCCAACGATTCCACACATGGCTCACCAGCCTAGCGGACGATTATTGCGCAAAGCGAATCCAACCCGCCGCCTTTGCAGGATTGGAACATGCCCCTTCGTGAAAACCGTACACTGACTACCACTCAGCGTACGTTCTTCACGAGATGGGGGTGCGATTAGGCGTCGCAAAAAAACGTACGCTGAGTTCATCAGCGTACGTTTTTGGAGCTGCAACAACGAGCCTTCCTACAGCACGTGCTGCAAGAAGTCCTTAAACCTAGGCTCGGTGGGGTGGTCGATGATGTCGGGGCCGCCCTTTTCTACGACTACGCCGCCGTCCATGAACACGATCTGGTCGGCGACTTCGCGGGCGAAGCCGATTTCGTGGGTCACGCACACCATGGTCATGCCTTCCTTGGCCAAGGAACGCATGACGTTGAGCACTTCACCCACCAGTTCGGGGTCAAGGGCGGAGGTCGGCTCATCGAAAAGCATGATCTCCGGCTTCATGGCCAGAGCACGGGCAATGGCCACACGCTGCTGCTGACCACCTGACAGCTGGGAGGGGTAATAGTCCATGCGATCGCCCAGACCGACGCGCTGAAGCTCGGCCACGGCCAGGTCACGGGCGGCTTTCTTGGACTGGTGCTGCACGTGAATCGGGGCTTCCATCACGTTTTCCAGCGCGGTCATGTGCGGGAACAGGTTGAAGCGCTGGAACACCATGCCGAGGCGAGAACGCTGTGCGGCGATCTCCTTATCGTCCAGGGTCTGCAGCATGTCCTGGCCGTTTTTGGTCACGTGCTTGTAGCCGATGAGTTCGCCGTCCACCTCGATGGAACCGCCGGTCAGGGTTTCCAGCTGGTTGATCAGACGCAGGAACGTGGACTTGCCGGAACCGGAGGGCCCCAGAATCACGGTCACAGTGCCGGGCATAACGGTTAGATCGATGCCCTTGAGCACATGCAGCGGCCCAAACGCCTTGTGCACCTGCACGGCCTTGACAGCAGGAATCACGGAACCGTCAACCGCCTTGCGCACGACCGGAGCGGAGTTGGTGATGTCGTTCGTAGTCATAATTCTCGCTCCCGCCTTACGCATTCAGCCCAGCGAAGGTGGTCTGATTGATTTTGTTCACATCGTCCTTCGGCTCGCCGTCAGACTTGCCGGGGTACGGCGGATCGTATGGCGGCTGCTTGCCCTTGGTGCCCACCGGGCGGGCGTTGAAGCCCTTGCCGAAGTGCGCCTCAAGGCGGGACTGCACAACCATCAGAATGGAGGTGATCAGCAGGTACCAGAAGCAGGCCACGAGAAGCAGCGGAATCGGCTTGTAGATACGGTTGGCGATGGCGTTGGTGGCGAACTGCAGTTCGAGGGTGAACGGCACGGCGGTGACCAGCGAGGTGGTCTTCAGCATGCCGATGGTCTCGTTGCCGGTGGGCGGGATGATGATGCGCATAGCCTGCGGCAGCACGATGCGGCGCATGATGAGCGTGCGGTTCATGCCCAATGCCTTGGCCGCCTCGGTCTGGCCGGGGTCCACGGCTTCAAGGCCGGCACGCACGATTTCGGACAGGTAGGCGGCCTCGTTCAGAGCCAAACCAATCCATGCGGCGTTGAATGCGGTGACCACCACGTTGGAGTCGATGCTCCAGAACTCCACCGAGGTGAACGGAATGCCGAGGCTAATCTTGGGAATCAGCACGGCGAACAGACCCCAGAAAATGAGCTGCGTGTACACAGGCGTGCCGCGGAAGAACCAGATGAAGAACCAGCTGACGCCGCGCAGCACCGGATTGATGGATTTGCGCATGATGGCGAGAATCACCGACAGGATGATCGCCACGACCATGGAGATCACGGTGAGCTCCAAGGTATAGCGAATGCCTTCAAGCACGTTCTCGTTGAACAGGTACTTCCAGACGGTGGGCCAATCCAGTCGCGGATTGGTAATCAAGCCTTGAATGAGCATCGCGGCGAGCAGCACCACGATCACTGCGGCCACAATCGGGCCGGGGCGCTTGACCGGCAGCGCCTTGATGCGGTTGGGGATGTTCACTCCCTCACCGTCGACTTCTTTCTTCGCCATAATTTGGTTCCTTGGACGTGTTGGGCAGCCTGAACTGCAAGTTGCAACTAGCGTTGAACCTTAGTGTACGAATGGGGCGACTGTGTTACAAACAGTGCGCCCCATTCGAATTTTCGCGACAGCTTGTCGGCTATTCGACGGCCGGGTTGATTTCGGCCTTGTCCAGTGCGCCGGATTCGACGCCCCAGTGCTGGAGGATCTTGGTGTAGGTGCCGTCGTCCATAAGCTTTTGCATGGCCTTCTGCACGGCTTCGGTGGTCTGGGAATCGCCCTTTTTGATGGCGATGGCGTTCGGCACTTCATCGAAGTCCTTGCCGAGCTGTTCCAGCTGACCATCGGTCTGGGCAATGGCGTAGCCGACAACCGGGGAATCGGCGAAGAAGACGTCGGCCTTGCCGGTCACCACAGCGGTGGTGGCGTCGGTCTGCTGCTTGGAGGACTGGATGGTGATGTCTTTCTTGCCGTCCGCCTTGCACTGCTTGGCGGTCTTGTTGATGGCCTCTTCCTCGACGGTGCCGGTCTCGACGGCAACGTTCAGACCGCACAGGTCGTTCTCATCGACGTTCTTGGGGTTGCCTGCGGCCACTGCATAGCCCATGCCTGCGGTGAAGTAGGAGACGAAGTCGACGGATTCCATGCGCTCCTTGGTGATGGTGAAGGCGGCGATGCCCAGATCGTACTTGGAGCCGATGGCCGGAATGATCGTATCGAAGTTGGAGGAGACGATTTCGGTATCGAGACCGAAGATGTTGCCCATGGCGCGGGCAAGATCCATGTCGTAGCCGATCTGGGTCTTGCCGTCGGCGTCGAGGAATTCGGCCGGGGCGTAGGAGGGGTTGGTGCCGATGGTGAGCTTGCCGTCCTTGGTCACGGATTCAGGCAGCAGTGCGGCGATTGCATCGTCCTTCTTCACGGAGCTCACGTCGTAGCTGGTGATGGTGACCGACTTGGAGGAACCGCCCTTATCGGAACCATGGGCAACGGGGGTGCCGCAAGCCGCGGCGGAGAACAGCATGGCCACGCTCAAGGCGGCGGCCGCAATGGTCTTCAGCTTGTTGAACTGCATGATCTCTCTCTTCTTCTCTGTGGAGCCGCCCTATAGCGACTATCAACAATCAGGTATAAATATACATTATAGCGTATACATATACAAATGCTCCCGCTGGGAGGCCGCCGCATAAGAATACAACTGCTGGTGGCTGTTATGCTACAGACCACCCTCAGTCGCCTTCGGCGACAGCTCCCGCCAGCGGGAACGAACAGGGACACCTGGCAATCAGGCGGCGTCGGCCGGGTTGATCTCAGCCTTGTCGATGGCACCGGAACCGACACCCCAAGTGTCGAGGATCTTCTTGTAGGTGCCGTCGTCCATCAGCTTCTGGATGGCCTTCTGCACGGCTTCGGCGGTCTTGGTATCGCCCTTCTTGATGGCCACGGCCTCGGGCACCCCGCCGGCGTCTTCACCGAGCGTCTCCAAGGTGTCGCCGGTCTGCTTGATGGCGTAGGCGGACACCGTGGAATCGGCGTAGAAGATGGAGGCCTTGCCGGAAGCCACGGCGGTGGTCACATCGGTCTGCAGCTTGGAGGACTGGATGTCGATGGCATCCTTGCCGTCCGCCTTGCACTGCTCGTTATCCTTGTTGACTTCCTCTTCCTGGGTGGTACCGGTCTGCACAGCCACCTTCACGCCGCACAGGTTCGAGGAGTCGACCTTGTTCGGGTTGCCCTTCTGCACCACGAACGTGGAACCGGCCTTGAAGTAGGTCACGAAGTCCACAGCCTCCATGCGTTCCTTGGTCACGGTGAAGGAGGAGATGCCGATGTCGTACTTGGAGCCGACGGACGGGATAATCGAATCGAACGTGGAGGAGACGGTGTTTTCCTTCAGTCCGAACACTGCGGCCAGCGCCTTGGACAGGTCGACATCAAAGCCGACCGGGGTCTTGCCGTCCTCGGCCAGGAACTCGGCCGGGGCATAGGAAGTATCGGTGCCGACGGTCAGCGTACCGTCGCCGGCCACGGAATCGGGCAGCAGTGCGGCAATCTCGTCGTCCTTCTGGATGCTGCTGGTGTCGAAGCCTTGAATCGAAGTGCTGGACGAGTCCTTGGATGAATCGCCGCTCTTGGATACGGTGTCGGTGCTGTCAGTCGTGCCACAGGCCGCCACGGCGATCAGCATGGCCGCGCTCAGAGCGGCGGCCGCAGCGGATTGTATTCCCTTGCTTAGAGACATTGGATTTCCTCTCTCCGGATAGTCAGCTGGGCGGGTATGTTTCCCAGATGGTTCCAGAGCGTAGGAGTGCAATGCTACGGAAGCGTTAATCGTGGGCGAAATGACCCACAACGCGGACATCCTACTCTTGGCTCCCCCCCGGAGGGGAGCCAAGGGGCGGGACTAGTGGCGCATGTTGGCGTAGCGCATGGCGCGTAGGGCTTCGCGCTTGTCCTGCTCTTCGCGCAGGGCCTGGCGCTTGTCGAATTCCTTCTTGCCTCGGGCCAGCGCGATCTCCGCCTTGACGCGACCGTCCTTGAAGTACAGGCTCAGCGGCACAATCGTGTATCCCTTGGCCTCGATGCCGCGGGCGAGCTTGGTGATCTGCAGTCGGTGCAGCAGCAACTTGCGCTTGCGCTTGGGCGCATGGTTGTTCCATGTGCCGTTCAGGTATTCGGGGATGTTCGCGCCCTCCAGCCACATTTCGCCGCGGCGGTCGATGGAGATGAACGCCTCGGACAGCGATGCGCGGCCTTCGCGCAACGACTTAACCTCGGTGCCGGTCAGGGCCAGCCCTGCCTCGTACTTGTCTTCGATGGCATAGTCATGCCGGGCCTTCTTGTTCTGGACGATGAGTTTCTCACCGGTTTCCTTGGGCATGTCTCCTCCTTTCGTGGGCAACAACTCGTGGGCAACAACTCGTGGGTAGCAACTCGTGGGTAGCAACGCAACATCCGACGATATCACGGACCGGCCTCGAATACGAAAAAGGGTTCCTCTTCAAGAGGAACCCTTCAACCGCATATATCGGCCGAACCAACCGGTCAGTGGACGAACCAGTACTGACCCAAATTGGTCAGCGTGCGGTAGTTCATCATCCACAGGCCGCCCACGTTCATCTCGGAGATCTGGAATGTGCCGTCGCCATACACGGCTTCAACCACGGCAACATGGCCCCAGGTACCGTCGGCACCATCCTGACCAGGCAGGAAGGAGAGCGCGGCGCCGACCTGAGGGTTGTGGTCCACGCGCAAGCCGTACGAGGGGGCGTTGCGCCACCAGTCGCCGCCATTGCCGAGATAGGACGGCGTGCCAATGCCCATCTGCCTACGGCGTTCATACGCCCAGTACGTGCACTGGCCGGTGGCATAGGCGTTGCCGTAATCACCGTTCGACGTGCCTTGGCCGCCGACGCTGGGGGCGGGGGCCGGAGCCGGAGCCGGAGCCGGAGCCGGCGCCGGAGCGGGGGTCACCGGAGTAGACGGCGTACCGCCCTGGTTACCGGTATCCACCCTGTTGGCGGCGTCCTGCTGTTCCTTCTGGTACTGACGATTGTAGGAATCGACCTGGGAAGCGATCAGTACGGTCTGGGCCGCCTGCTTGGCGGATTGGGAATCCAGACTGTCGATCATGGAAGACAGTTCGTCACGCCTTGCTTCGCCTTCCTGGCGCAGCTTATCCAAAGCGTCACGTTCGCTTTGCGCGGTTTCGGCGGCGGTCTGTGCGGAAGCGGCCTTCTCATCGGCCTGGGTCTTGAGCACAGCGATCTGCTTTTCGATGGCCGCCAAGCGCTCGCCACGATTCTTCGACGTGCTCAGTGAGGTCGCGGCGGAGGAAGCCGCATTCGCCTCGTTGCGGGACAACGCGTCCCGGGACTGCATGGAATTGACGAAGTCCTGTGTGCTGGTGGCACCCGTCACCACGCTCATCACGTCGGAAGCATTCGAGCCGTGCATCTCGTCACGGGCCAGCTGGGCCACGGCGGCGTGCGCGTCATCGTAGTCCTTGCCGGTCTGCTTGATCTGCTCCTCAAGCGTCTCCTTGTCTTTCTGCGCGGCGGAAAGACGTCCGGATGCGGCATCGGCCTCGTCCTGAGCGGTGGCGGCATCCTCGTTGGCCTGTGTGACCTTGGCCTGCGCGGCGACAATCTTGTTGTTGGTCAGATCATCCAGCTCAAGTACCTTATCCGCCAGTTCCTGGCTGGCACCGGCCAGCTGCTGCTTGAGTTCGGCCTCGCGCTGTACCGACGCGGCGTGCTGGTTCTGCGCATTGATCAGGTCGGAATAGGTGTCTGCCTGGGCAGGCTGTGCCGAGCTGAACGCCAGACCTCCCACACAGGCTGCGGCGGCCACCAGTGCCGCCAGTGCGGGCTTGATCACACGTACGTTCGTCATATGTGAATAGTCCTTTCGCTCACTTAAGCCAATACCATAACATGCGAACCTGAGAGGCTCGCACACGATGTCATCACATTTCTCGCGGGTAAGCCGGTCGCGTTACGCCCTCAAATAACGCCGCAACGAGATGGTTGAAGCGATGATGGACAGCAGTATCGCGCCCACAACCAGGAACGGCGATATCACCAGTACCGTGAGCTGATTCACATAAGGAATCCATGTAACGGATTTCGCCAGCCAGCCGGTGACGAACACGTTGACGATAGCCGAAAGCATCAGGCACGAGAGCACCGAGCCGATCAGCGAGGCGATGGTGCCCTCCAGAATGAACGGCAGACGAATCGTCCAGTTCGAGGCACCCACGTACCTCATGATTTCGGTTTCGGTTCGTCTGGATGCGGCGGACATACGAATGGTGGTTCCGGTCAGCAGGATGGCGACCACCACCATCACGCCGGCGAGCACAGCCGTAACCGCCGTGGCTCGGTTGAGCACGGCGAACACCGGGTCGAAGATCTGGCGCTGATCGGTAACGTCTTCCACACCCTCCTTGCCAGAGAGCACTTCGGAGACCACCTGATATTTGGTGGGGTCCTTGAGCTTGAGCCAGAGGGAGTCCTGCATATCGTCCGCGGTCAGCGTACGGCCTTGGAATTCACCGTTCGGGTACTGCTTGGTGAAGGTGTTGTCGTAGAAATCCTGCTTGCTGACATAGTCGATGTTGGAGACCACGTCGTTGAGTTCATCGCGAATGGTTTTCTGCAGTGCCGTGATCTCATTGGCTGAGGGCGATTTGCCGGAAGCACAGTTCGCGGACTGGCTGGTGCCGTCGGGACATAGCCACACCACGACCTCGACCTTGTCGTACCAGTCGCCCTTGGCTTTGGTGATCTGCGCCTGAGTAAGCACCGAAGCGCCGATGAACAGGAATGAGATGAAGGTGACCAGCGTCAGCGACAGCAGCATCGACAGGTTACGGGTGAGGTTGGCCCACGTTTCGGACAGAATGAATCGTGCTCGCATGATGATCCCCCTTACTCCTTCGCGCCCTCAGCGGGTTGATCGTCGGATGTTTGGTCTGCGGCGGACTGCTCGTCGGCGGACTGCTCGTCAGCAGGCTGCTCGGCGGCGGACTGCTCGTTGGCCGGCGGTGCGGGCGGCTCCGGCGGGGCCGGCGGCTCGGCGGCGGATGACACGGACGTATCGGCAACCGCGGCGGTCGCGGCGGACTCGTCCTTGAACGGGTCGAACGCCTGGGTGCTTTCCAGGGCGGCGGCCTGCTCATCCAACGGAATGCCCTTGCCCCAGGTCAGCGTGTCTTCCAGCGGCGCAAACGTCTCGCCATAGCGGCCGGTGCGGCCGGAATGCACGGAATTGGCCAAACGGGCGATGCCTTCAGACGGCTCGTCACTGCCCTCGATGGCCTTGGTCGCCGCCGCCAGCACATGATGGGCGGTGTCGGACTTGGCTTCGACTTCGGCATCCGGGAAGAACAGGGCGGAATCGTAGGAGCCATGAGCCTCGTCACGCACGATCTTGCCGTTGTGCAGTTCGACCACGCGCTTGCGCATCGAGTTGACGATCTCTTCGTTATGCGTGGCCATGACGATGGTGGTGCCGGTGCGGTTGATGGCGTCCAGCACTTCCATGATGCCCAGCGAAGTGGTCGGGTCGAGGTTGCCGGTGGGCTCGTCGGCCAGCAGAATCTGCGGGTGATTCACGTAGGCGCGGGCGATGGCCACACGCTGCTGCTCGCCACCGGAGAGCTCATGCGGATAGTTCTTTTCCTTGCCGGTGAGTCCCACGGTATTCAGCACCTTGGGCACCAACGATTTGATGGTGGACCGCCGCGTGCCGATCACCTCAAGGGCGAACGCCACGTTCTCCCATACGGTTTTGTTATTGAGCAGCTTGTAATCCTGGAACACGAAGCCCAGCGAACGGCGGTACTGCGGCACTTGACGGTTGGTGATGCGCCGCAGATCGTTGCCGGCCACGCGAATCTCGCCGCTGGTGGCCTCCTCCTCGCGCAACAGCAGGCTCAAGAGCGTGGTCTTGCCGGAGCCGGACGCACCCACAAGGAACACGAAATCACCGCGTTCGATATCGAGGTTGATGTCGTCAAGCGCCGGTCGGGTGCCTTTGGGATAGATCTTGGACACATTGTCCAGTGAGATCAGCGCCATAATGCTGCTTACTCCTCGGTTTCGGCGGCGCGGCGCTGTTCGTGGCGCCAGCGGATGCCGGCCTCGATGAACGCGTTGATGTCGCCGTCGAACACGGCCTGGGTCTGGCTGGTTTCGTAGCCGGTGCGCAAATCCTTGACCATCTGGTAGGGGTGCAGCACGTAGGAGCGCATCTGATCGCCCCAGCTGGCCTTGATATCGCCGGCGAGCTCCTTCTTCTTCTTGGCCTCCTCCTCGTGGCGCAGCACGAGCAGTCGGGACTGGAGCACGGCCATGGCGGAGGCGCGGTTCTGAATCTGCGAACGCTCATCCTGCATGGTCACCACGATGCCGGTGGGAAGGTGGGTGATGCGCACGGCCGAGTACGTGGTGTTCACGCCCTGGCCGCCGGGGCCGGAGGAGCAGTAGGTGTCCACGCGGATGTCCGTATCCGGAATGTCGATGTGATCGGTGGCCTCGACCAGCGGCACCACTTCCACGGCGGCGAAGCTGGTCTGGCGGCGACCCTGGTTGTCGAACGGGGAGATGCGCACCAGACGGTGGGTGCCGCCTTCCACGGACAGTCGGCCGTAAGCGTAGGGGGCGTCCACCTGGAAGGTGGCGGACTTGATGCCCGCCTCTTCGGCGTAGGAGGTGTCCATGACCTTGGCCTTGAAGCCGTTACGCTCGCAGTAGCGCAAGTACATGCGCAGCAGCATCTGCGCGAAGTCGGCCGCGTCGACGCCGCCGGCACCGGAGCGGATGGTCACCACGGCGGAACGTTCGTCATATTCGCCGTCAAGCAGGGTCTGAATCTCCATCTGGTCGAGATCCTTCTGGATCTCGCCGATTTCGCTTTGCGCCTCGTCCAGAGAGTCCTGATCGCCCTCCTCGTGGCCGAGTTCGACGAGCGTTTCCACATCGTCGATGCGCTGGGAGGCGGAGTTCAGACGCTTCAGCTGCGATTCCGCGGCGGACAGCCGGCTGGTGATCTTCTGGGCGTTTTCCGGGTCATCCCACAGGCCCGGGGCCGCGGCCTGCGTTTCGAGATCCTTGATATCGGCCTTGAGTCGGTCGACGTCCAGCGCCTTGGCGATGGATTCGTATTTGGCGCGGGCTTCGCCGATCGCCTGGGTAAAGTCAAATTCTGCCATCGTGGTTTACCTTACTGTTGATTCTTTGAGATTCCTTGGGAAGTCACGTCCTTGTTGACAGCCTTCGCACATTCCTCTGGCGTTGGCGGGCATTGCCGCGCCACACGCGCATCCGCCTGCAATCCATGCTGTCAGAAGGTTCCGGGCCTGCCTTGCCGATAACCGGCCGGGCGACCTCACGAATCCCTCGCATCAGACGTGTTCAACTGCGGGCACGAATATGCGAAGGCAACGTCAAAGCCCCGCGTAAATCGCCGGGATGACCAGGGAGCCGAGCATGGCCACAGCTATGACCACGCACACCACACGCACGATGGTGCGGCGGCGGTTCTCACGCTGCTGTCGGCTGTCCTGATAGTTACTCACGAGACCAATAGTGTACTCACCGCTTACGACCGCAGGACTTGCCGCCGACGCCCGCCCTGCCGGTGGACCCCCACGGCCCTTTCCCTTGCGCTTTCAGCGCCGCCAGATGGTGTTTCATGGCCACCAGCATGATGTGCGAATCCTCAAGGCCCAGGTGGCGTTCGTTGTGGGCGGAATCAAGCGCGCCCTGACGTTTGGCGTAGGCGTCGAGCGTGTTGTCTCCGTAAGGATGCTCGTTGGTGGGTACCGCGCCGGGGTCCCACTGCCGGCTCATCGGCAGGGTATCGATGATGGTGATGCGCCCGGCGCGGTAGCTTTCCGCGTATCCGGCGACGTTCAGCATGAACCAGCTATGTTCGAAGGTGGCGTTATGCGCCACGTACGGCTGCTGGGTAAGCCGCGCGAGCAGGCCGGCCTGGGCTTGGGGCCATTCGTCGAAGAGTCGGTACCCGGCCTCGCTGCTGCGGCCGCGTACATCGATGCCGGTGAGTTTGGCGATGAGGGCGTTGCCGAGCGCCGCGTTTTCCGGCGGCACGCCAAAAGCGAGGCGGGACTGGCCGTAGGCGTCGCCGGCGGCGTAATAGCCCTGCTCATAGGCGTATGTCTCGGGTTCGCCGGCCGGGCGCGGACTGGCCATGTTCATGAACTCGAAGCCGACGTCGATGATGTAGTCACGTGCCGGATCGATGCCGGTGGTTTCGATGTCGATGCCCATCACCGCATCCACGTCGCGGCCGGGCAGGTAGGCGTCGCGCCAGTCGGGCTTGGGATGGTGTCCGGTAGCGTTGCCAGACGCGGCGGCACCACCCGGCAGAGCGGCACCACCCGGCGAAGTCGCGCCGGAGAGATTGGCGCGGGCCATCGCCGCATCGCCCGCCCGCTTCTGGAAGCGCTGGGCCTTACGCCGTTCGGCGCGTGCGTCAAGAATCGCTGCCGTACGATCTTGGACATCGTCCAAGGCGACTGTTGTGGGGAACTTGACATCGCTGTTTTCGGCGGCAGTGTTTCCGGCAGATGTGCCACCGGCTTCGCCGCTCAGATCCAGCATGCCTTGGTCATCGTTCGACGGGCCGCTGCCGGAGTACGGCTTGAGCACGGCAATGGTGGCCCCCCCCCGCCGTTCGCGACTGACCGCCCATAGGTGTTGCTGTTCGCCCAGATGCAACAGCGTGTTGATGTTGTCGTTGAGCCGACGATTGGCGTAGGCGAGCGCGCGAGGCAGACGATAGGAGCCGATGAACCGGTCGAAATCGGTCATGAATGCGCTGTTGCATTGGGCGATGATCGATTCCAGACGCTCGCGTGTGGCGTAGTCGGCCTTCAATGCGTCGTGGATGGACTGTGGGGTGGATTCCGGTATTGTGCCGACGCCATGCGCCAGGTCCAGAGAACGCACCCAGTCCCAGTCGATGGTGGTGCCATCGGCGTCCTTGGGCATGGACGCCGCCCATTGGGGAATGTCTCCCTTGGCGGCGTCGAACCATGCACGGTCGGTCATAGTGCGAAACCGAGCTCTTCAGCGGCCTCGGTGGGCACCGGGTCTTCGCACCAGTAGTCCTCGAGGTTCTCGTTGGTGGTCAGCGAACGGATTTCGGCGCGATCGATATACAACTCGCCGCTCAAATGATCGGTTTCGTGCTGGAAGATGCGTGCGGGCCAGCCGTGCAGCGGCTCGCTGTGGTGTTTGCCGTCTTCATCATCCCATTCGGCGGTGATGTCGAGCCAACGCTTGCGCACAGCTTGGTATCCGTCGAAGCTCAGGCAGCCCTCGTAGAACGAGGCGGTTTTGTCGCTGGTGGGTTTGTAGCTCGGGTTGATGATCACGTGGAAGGGGAATTCCGCGATTTCGCGCGGATCATCCTCGTCGTCGCGCACGTGGTCTTCGACCACGGCGAGCGCGAGCCCCAAGCCGATCTGGGTGGCGGCGAGCCCCACGCCGGGTGCCTCCAGCATGGTGGTGTGCATCGTATCGATGAGTTTGGCGAGCGTACGCTTGGAAAGCTGGCCATTATAGGCCACTGTCCGTTGGCGCAACACCGGTTCGCCGGCCTGCACGATGGGCAGGAGCTTCTCCTTGCCGCCGGTTTTGATGAGTTGTTCGACATCACGGTTGAGTTCGAGGTCGACTTTGGCGTTCTTTCCAAACATTGTTTTTTTCCTTAGGGAAGGGTGCTACAGCGCGAGTTCTTCGGCGACGATCTTGGCGAGGCGGGTGCAGACTTCGTCGGCGTAGGCTTGGGTGGCGGCCTCGGCCATCACGCGCACGAGCGGTTCGGTGCCGGAGGGGCGCAGCAGCACACGGCCGGTGTCTCCCAGCAGTTCCTCCTCACGGGCCACGGCATCCTGGATGCGCTTGTTGGTGGAGGCGGCCTTCTTGTCCACGTTCGGCACGTTGATGAGGGTCTGCGGCAGCTGCGGGAAGTCGGCGGCGAGCTCCTTCAGGCTCTTGCCGGACTTGACGACCTCGTTGCACAGGGTCAGTGCGGTCAGGGTGCCGTCGCCGGTGGTGGCGAATTCGCGGTTGATCACGTGGCCGGACTGCTCGCCGCCGAGCGAGTAATCGCCCTTGAGCATTTCCTCAAGCACGTAACGATCGCCCACGGCGGTTTCCACGGTCTTGATGCCCATATCTTTCAGGGCGAGCTTCAGACCGAGGTTGCTCATCACGGTGACCACGAGGGTGTCGTGGTTGAGCTTGCCTTCGCGCTGCTTGGCGCGGGCCAGAATGCCCATGATCTGGTCGCCGTTGATCATGTTGCCGTCTTCGTCCACGGCGAGACAACGGTCGGCGTCGCCGTCGAAGGCCACGCCCATCACGGCATCGGTGGCCTTGACCATGGCCTGCAGCTGCTCGGGGTGGGTGGAACCGGCGTTCTTGTTGATGTTGTAGCCGTCCGGCGAGGCGTTGATCACGATTACATCCGCACCGGCACGGCGCAGGGCTTCGGGAGCCACCACGGAAGTGGCGCCGTTGGCGCAGTCGGCCACGATCTTCAGTCCCTTGAGCGGCTTGGGCTGGGTTTTGTCATCGTTCAGCGGAGCGATGGTGGCCACCAGATGATCGATGTACAGGTTGGTGGCAGTGGTCTGGTCGTGGCTCACGCGGCCCACGCCGGCACCGGTCGGGCGGTCCCAGTCCTGGCCGAGCACGGCCTCGATGTCGTCTTCCTTCTGGTCGGGCAGCTTGAAGCCGCCGCGTGCGAAGAACTTGATGCCGTTGTCGGGCATCGGGTTGTGGGAGGCGGAGATCACGGCACCCATCTCAACGTTGAGCACGCTGGTCAGGAACGCGATGCCCGGGGTCGGGATGATGCCTGCGTCAATCACGTCGAATCCGCCGGCGGCCATGCCCGCAGACAGGGCGGAAGCCAGAAAATCGCCGGACACACGGGTGTCACGACCCACGAGCGCGCGGCGGCGCCCCTCAGGCTGATCGTCTTGGGTGCCGGCGTCGCCGAGCACACGCACGGCGGCATCGCCCAAATCCAACGCCAGACGTGCGGTCAAATCCCTATTGGCCAGTCCTCGAACACCATCGGTTCCAAACATCTTCGGCATATGAAGTTCCACTCCTTGTATCGCGTTACCCGCACCATCGTAGTCGTTGTGCTCCACCCTAGGACCCGACTCGGCAAAAAACCGCCACGGAATCTGCTCCAGAACCGGAAATCAGCATTCAACAGCCGCAATGGCATCACCCACAAACCCGCATATTCATCTTGTTCGGCGGATGAATGATGAGATACATTCGTTAGCGGGCATGCCGGGCGGACCGATGCACTCCGGCACGGGAACGAAGCCATCGCACTAGTAAGAACGGGCCGGCAAACGCGCCTGTAAACAATACAGCGGCAAATACGACGAACGGAACTACCCAGCGTACATCGATAACCGGCAAAGCAACACCAAACAGAACGACGGCGAGGAACACGCTGAGCCATGCGATGAACATGCCCAACGGCATCTCCTCTACCGGGGTGGTCTCGGCCATGAATGCAACGATCTATTACTCCGATGTTGTGGTCAGTATGTGCGGCAGTTGCTCGTCGCGGTTGAGGAAAGAACGCGTTTGGCAGCGAAGTAGCGTATGCCGGCCTTCCTCAGTGCGGGTGTATACCATGGTGCAATGCGTCAGGCAGCGGTCCAACTGCCGGCGCAGTATTTCGGCGTCCTGCTGGCGGCGGGCAAATACGGACGGGCAGGGGAAGCTCACGCAGTAAGCGCGCACGCCCCATTCCTTACCGATGATGACATATCGCGGATTGTTGATGGGCGCGAGTAGCTCCTTCATAACGCCGGCGAACAGCACCTGCTCGCGCCGCGAACCACCAATCAGCATGGCACGCAACGCCGTGAATCTGCGACGTGTCTGGCGGATCGAGGAAGTCACTCACCTCTTTGCCTACCGCGTTGGTTTCTAGGCGCTCAGGTTCCGCAGTCGCCAAATGCCAGACATTGGCCACCTTATCGGGGTCTGCGGCCACGCTGCGGTTGGCGGCCATGCTGTATGCTTCACTGCATCAGTGTAAGGCATGAATCAATAGGTTTTGAGCCCCAGATCGATGGTAAGAATGATGCCGGCGATTACGGCGGCGG